>Ga0256408_1000190_pt1 | contig 78409 bp, 84 predicted proteins | sample PhyAR1_FD_185998 | JGI IMG/M metagenome (GOLD analysis project Ga0256408, IMG submission 185998) | Leaf surface microbial communities from alfalfa plants in UC Gill Tract Community Farm, Albany, California, United States - DLSL A.R1 | ecosystem: Host-associated > Plants > Phyllosphere >...
CACTTCTATACCACCACGAAGAACAAGCGTACTAAGCCGGAAAAATTGGAACTGAAGAAATTCGATCCAGTTGTCCGTCAACACGTGATCTACAAAGAAGCTAAAATTAAATAATTTTAGTGGATTAATGAAAACCCGGCCTCGGCCGGGTTTTTTCATTTTATAGGGGTAGCAAACGGAGAGGGAGCCAGTCATGCCTGAATTACCAGAAGTCGAAACCAGCCGCCGTGGTATCGAGCCTTATCTTGTTGGCCACAACATCCAGTACGCGGTGGTGCGTAACGCTCGCCTGCGTTGGCCGGTCTCCGAGCAGATCCTGGCGCTGAGCGATCGGCCGGTGCGCAGCGTACAGCGACGTGCCAAGTATCTGCTGATCGAGTTGGACCACGGCTGGATTATCGTGCATCTGGGGATGTCCGGCAGCTTACGTATGTTGGCAGAGGAAACCGAGCCAGGTAAGCATGACCACGTCGATCTGGTGATGAGCAACGGTTTTATTCTGCGCTACACCGACCCGCGCCGCTTTGGTGCCTGGCTATGGTGTGACGATCTGGCCGCCAGCAACGTATTGGCTCATCTTGGCCCGGAACCGCTGGGTGAAGAGTTCAATGGCACCTACCTGTACGAGAAATCCCGTAATAAGCGTACGCTGATCAAGCCTTGGTTGATGGATAACAAGCTGGTGGTTGGCGTGGGGAATATCTATGCCAGCGAATCGCTGTTTACCGCCGGGATCCTGCCGGATCGTCAGGCGGGATCCTTGACCAAGGCGCAGGCGGATCTGTTGGCCGAAACGATCAAGGCGGTGTTGCTGCGTTCAATTGAACAAGGGGGAACAACGCTGCGTGATTTCCTGCAGTCGGACGGTAAGCCGGGGTATTTTGCGCAGGAACTTCAGGTCTATGGCCGGGCAGGTGAACCCTGCCGTGCCTGTGGCACACCGATTGAGAGCGCCAAACACGGGCAGCGCAGCACCTTCTTCTGCCGCCGCTGCCAGCATTGATTACTGCGAGGCGAGCTTTTCCATCAGCGCTTTGGTGACGACATCCGGCAAGAACGGTGCGATGTCGCCGCCATGACGTGCCACTTCCTTCACCAAGGAAGAAGAGATAAATGACCACTGCTCGGAAGGCATCAGAAACACGCTTTCCAACGTTGGCATCAGATGGCGGTTCATGTTCGCCAGCTGCAATTCATATTCAAAGTCGGACACTGCACGCAGGCCGCGTATCAGAATATTGGCGTTCTGATGGGCGGCAAAGTGCGCCATCAACTCGCTGAACCCCAGCACCTCGACGTTATCCAGATGAGAGGTCACCTGCGTGGCCAGGGCAACGCGTTCTTCCAGCGTAAACAGCGGTTTTTTGCTCGAGCTGGCGGCAATGGCCAGGATCACGTGATCAAACATCAGTGAGGCGCGGGTGACCAGATCCAGATGGCCGTTGGTCATTGGATCGAAGGTACCTGGGTAGATGGCTTTGCTGCTCATGGTTTACTTCTCTGAATAGTTGCGGCCCAATGCCCACAGTGCGGCATATTTATTGAAGGTATATTGCGCGTTGACCACGGCTAACAGCAAGCCCTGTTTGCCGTCGAGGAAACCGGCCCGCAGCAGCCAGGTTTTGCAGAACGCCCCTAGCGTGTGGGTGAGGATCGACAGATAACCGCAACGCTTACCGGCCTGGTGGCGTTGGATTGCCCATTGCTCGGCGTAGTGCAGCTGTTTGCGCTGGAAGGCAAAAAAGTCACGGCAGGTCAGGTGCAGCAGATCGCCTTGCAGCGGTACGACTTTTGCACCGCCGGTGTTGAGGGATTCATGGACCAGGTCGTCGTTATAGCGATAGCGCTGATTGGCATACAGCCGGTTGACCCGATCGGGATACCAGCCGCTGTGGCGCATAAAGCGGCCAAGAAACAGGTTACGGCGGCCCAGGCTGTAGACGACGTTATCGTCGGCGTTGGCTAATACCTGCTCGATGGAGTGGCGCAATTCTGGCGTGACGCGCTCGTCGGCGTCGATCATCAGCACGTAATCCTGGGTAGCGTAGCTTTGCGCCTTCTGCCGCTGCTTGCCGAAGCCTTGCCAGTCGGTATGGGTAAACACCTTGGCACCCAGACTTTCCGCCAAAGCGACGGAACCGTCGGTACTGCCGGAATCTAGCACGATGATTTCATCAGCCCAGGCGACCGATTGCAGGCATTCGCTCAGCAACTCGGCTTCGTTTTTGGCGATCATCACTACCGACAGGCTGTTACGGTGGCTCATTCAGTGGCTCCGTGGCGGCAGGTGTGGCTCCAACAGCTGCAGCAGGCGTTGCAACGCCCCTTGGTTCTGATACAGCACTTCAACCGCGTGGCGGCCGTAATAGCGGCGATAATCTTCATCGGTCAGCAGCGTTTCTATTTCTTTCACCAAGGAGTCGACATCGCTGATGGTGATCATCCCGCCTGCTTCGGAGAGTTTGGCGCAGATATCTTTGAAGTTGAAGGTATGTGGGCCCATCAGCACCGGAATGGCATGGGCTGCCGCTTCCAGGGGGTTATGCCCCCCGCGCTCAACCAGGCTGCCACCAACGAAGGCCAGATCGGCAATGCCGTACAGCAGCATCAGTTCGCCCATGGTATCGCCAATCACGACCTGCGTGCTGCCGGAAGGGATTTCGCCGCTGCTGCGGGTGGTATAGCTGAAGCCTGCTTTTTGCGTCAGCTCTTTGGCGGTTGGGAAGCGCTCCGGGTGGCGTGGCACCAGGATAAGTAATAGGTCGGGGTGCTTTTCCAGCAACCGGCGGTGGGCTTCCAGCAGAATGGTTTCTTCACCTTCGTGAGTGCTGGTGGCGATCCACACCGGGCGGCGTGGTGCCCATTGGCGGCGTAGCGTAATGGCTCTGGCCGCCAGCTCTGGCGTTACGGAGATATCGAACTTCAGGCTGCCGGTGACGGTCAGCTGTGAACGCTTCAGGCCCAGTTCGATAAAGCGCTCGCCGTCTTCCTGATTTTGTGCAGCGATCAGGGTAATGCGGCGCAGGATATCACGGATAAAACCGCCGATTTTCTTGTAGCCAGCTGCTGAACGGGCGGAAAGGCGCGCGTTGGCGATCACCAGCGGGATTTGGCGCTGATGCAGGGCGTTAATCAGGTTGGGCCACAGCTCGGTTTCCATGATGATCACCAGCTTGGGATCCACCTGGTCGAGGAAACGGCGCATCGAACCCGGCAGATCGTAAGGCAGGTAGACATGATGCACATCTTTACCGAAAGCGGACTGAACCCGTTCGGAACCCGTTGGCGTCATTGTGGTCACAGTAATCGGCAGGTAAGGGTAACGATGGCGCAGGGCGCGAACCAGAGGGATCGCCGCCAGGGTTTCGCCAACGGAAACGGAATGCAGCATAATGCCGCCCGATACTACTTTCCCGGCGCAGAAACCATAGCGTTCCGCCCAACGTTTACGGTAGGCTGGTGCTTTGCGGCTGCGCAGCAGTAAGCGGAGCCAGATCAGGGGTTGGATAAGGTAGAGTAGTACCTGATATAAACGGAGCAGCATTCTATCAATTTCATTTATATGGGTTATCCAGAATAGTACCATAACCGGAAGGGAAAGGCGCTAACTTGGTGGCTCGGTGTCAGGTTGGGACAACAGGCGAGAGATGTCGCCGATAGGTTTGTAATGAAGAATATTTTAATTATCCGCCGCGACAATATTGGCGATCTCGTGTGTACCACCCCGCTGATTGAAGGGGTGAAAACCGCTTACCCTGACGCCAACCTCTATCTGCTTATCAATAAAGTCAGCCAGGATGTGGTGAAAAATAACCCGCATCTCACCAAGGTGTTTGTTTATAAGAAGGCCAAACACAAGGCCAAGAATGAGACCACCCTTGGGGTATATTTTGAGCGGCTGATGATATTTTTACAGCTGAGAAAAATAAAGTTTGATGCGGCTATTCTGGCTAATCCGGTGCCGTGCAAATATAGCCTGCGCCTGGCAAAAATGGCCGGGGTTAAAAATATTATCGGCGCAGATCTTGGTACCAGTGAAATTCATCACCCTTTCCGCGCGGCAGATTTTCACGGCAAGCATCAGGTGGAGCACACGTTCAGCTACCTGTCTGCCATCACCGATCGCTCCATTGCCATTCCCCCGGTGAAGGTTTTCCTCACTGCGGAAGAACAGCAGCAAGCGCAGCAACGTTTGCAGAGCCTGTTGCCCCCGGTTGAGCGGGTGTTTGCCGTGCATATCAGCAGCCGCAGCCCGAAACGGCGCTGGCCCATTGAGCGCTATGCCGAAATCATCAACCGCCTGGTTGCCGATCCCACCACCGGCGTGCTGATCTTCTGGTCACCGCAGGGGACGCTGACGCCTGATGATATCGGCGATCAAAAGCGAGCGGAGCAGCTATTGGCTGGCTGCCAGAATGAAAGAGTAGCGCTTTACCCAACGGCCTCGGTACGCGAACTGTTGGCCGGTTTCGAGCTATGCGACAGGGTGCTGTGCAGCGACGGTGGCCAGATGCATCTGGCCGCGGCACTGAATAAAAGCATGGTGGTATTCTTTGGCGATACGGATAAAGAGTCTTGGCATCCGTGGAGCGGGCAATATCGGATCCTGCAAACCGAGTCGGGTGATTGCGTCGATGTTACCGTCGATGAGGTGTGGCAAGAAATACAGGCCTTGAATTAATTAACAACCAGGCAGGGTAAACCTGCCTGGACTTATTTCGTTAACGCCAGATACTGTTGGCAAATAGGCTCCAGGCCATAGCTGAGCAGTTGCTGGTGATTAATGACCGGCGGCTGAGCATAAATCTCTGCCATTTTCTCCGCCAGTGAGGCTTCATTTAATTCCGCCAGTGCACGGGTCAACCCCGCTTTTTCCAGAATTTCCTCAGGCCCTCCAGGGCAACGGGTGCTGACGACCGGCGTGTCGCACAGCAAGGCTTCAACCAGCACGTTACCGAATCCTTCACTGTCTGAACTGAGCACCAGCATCGCGGCGTGTTTGATCAGGGGATAGGGATTGGCCTGAAAACCGAGGAACAGCACGCGATCGCTAATGTTTAACTCTGTGGCAAGGCGTTTGGTCTCGTTGATTTGCGCTTCATTGCCGGCGCCCACCAGCGCCAAAGGGGCCTGGATACCAGACAGTGCGTAGGCTTTCAGCAAGCGGTCGTGGCGTTTATGTGGATGAAAACGGCCCACGTGCACCAGATAGTCTTTGCCTGCCAGTTCACAAGGCTCTGCCGCCTGCTGTTCGATGGCGGCGATATCAAACGGGTTGTTGATCACCGCCAGCCGGTTAGGTGCAATCCCCAGGTTTTGCTGGAGATCGTTGCCCACCGCCTGCGAGACGGCAACGATATTCTGCCGTTGGTAGACGCCCGCGACCTTGCGGCTTTTCAGCCAGCGATCGAGGCCGGTACGGTGACCCAGGTAGGAGGTGGACAGGATACCGTGAATGCAGAACCACAGACGGGTACTGTCCAGCACTTTGCTATGGCTGACGATACGATCGGTCTTATGCAGGTTGGAGAACACCAGGTCGTAACGGCCGTGCTGCTGCTCGTTGGCGGCAACCGCGCGATCCAACATCGCGGCGCGGCGTGCCAGCTCGGTCAGCTTACGCCAAGGCGATCGACAGTTGTCGCTGAGCACCTGATAATCAATGCCGGTGGGGATCGGGTAGTTGCAGACGTCCCGCAATGAGATCAGGCTGACATCATGCCCCAACTGCTGCATGCCCTGGCACAGGGTCAGTACCACCTTTTCTGCTCCGCCGCCCGGCAGGCCGTCGATAATCATCAGAATACGCATAAGTTAGTCCAGCAGTCGGTTATACAACGATATGAGCTGTTCTGAGAGGTGTGCTGGCGTGGCCGACATGATACGCAGCCGCGCCGCCTCTCCCATGCTCGAACCCAAGGCTTGCCGTGGCAGTGCAACGATAGCATCGGTGAGGGCACTGACGTCCAGCGCATCACAGACAAAGCCGTTTTGCCCAGGAGTGATGAACTCAGCGCCACCGCAGGTGGTGCTGGTGATCACCGGGAGCCCGCATGACATGGCTTCCAAAATCACGTTGGGGAACGGATCGTACAAGGTTGGCAGCAACAGGGCGTCGGCGGCCTGATAGAACGGCAACGTCTGTTTCTGCACGCCCATGAAACGCACCCGATCGCCACAACCCAGCTTTTGCGCCAGTGAGCGGTAACGTTTTTCTGCTTTATCTTTACCCACCACCAATAGGTGGCTGTCGGTGGCGGCTACGGCGCGAATTGCCGCTGCCAGCCCTTTACGTTCAAAGCCCGAACCGACAAAGATCAGGCAGTGCGCCTGCTGTGGGAGCTGATATTGCGCCCGCAATTGCTGCCGCTGTTGCTCATTCGCCGGTAAAAATTTCTGATTGTCGATGGCATTGTAGATCACCGTGATTTTATCGGCCGGCACGCCGAAATCGGCGATGATTTCCCGTTTGATCATCTCGGCGTTGCAGATCACCGCTTTCAGCTCTGGCGCGGCATACATGGCGCGTTCGGCACACATCACATAGCGGTGATAGCGGTTGGAGAACAGCCATTTGCGCCGCCACTCCGGCAACAGGCGTGCCCGTTGCAGCAGCCAGCGGCGATGGACGCCGTCACCGGCGCGATAGATATCACAGCCGGGGATGCGTTCATGGCTTTGTACCAGATCGAAGCTCTCTTTCTGCCACAGGGCTCGAGCCGCTTCGGCAAAACCGCGTTCGCGGCTGATGCGCCCGAACTTCATCGGGTTGCACAGGTGGATGTGCCAGTTTGGGTTAACGTCCCCCTGCCACTCGCGGGTGATGACGTTCAGATCCAGGTCTTGTTGTTCCAGCGCCTCCAGGGCACGGGAAACGAAACGTTCTGCCCCGCCGTCCGGGCGGTATTTTTGGCGGACAATCGCCAGGCGAAATGCTTTCATGCAAGCGTGCTCCGCGCGGCTGCAATCACCACGTCTGTAGGAATAAGGTCCAGGTAGCGCTCATCGGTGCCGGTATTGATGGCATCCGGGTCCGGCAGGCTGCCGTAGTCCCCGGCCCAAATCACCTGGCCGATAACCTGCCAGGGGCGCCAGAATACCAGCTTGGATGGCCCGAACAGCGCTACGCAGGGCGTCTGTAATGCCGCCGCCATATGCATGGGGACTGAATCTACCCCGATAAACAGTTTGGCATGGTCGATCAACGCCGCCAACTGACGTAGGGTCAACTGCCCGGCCAGAGAAACCACCCCTTGTTGTGGGCACTGTTTCAGTATTTGCGCCACCATGTCCTGCTCTTTGGCATCTGGCCCTGAGGTGATCACCAACTGGTGCCCTTCGGCCTGCAATGCGCTGATGGTGGCCGCCATTTTTTCTTCGCTCCAGCATTTAAAGAACCAGCGCGAAGTGGGTTGTACCACGATATAGCTGCCGGTGACGCCATTTTGTTGCAAAAGCTGGTGGCTGGCTTGCCAATCTTGTGGGCTGTAGCTCATGGTGACCTGCTGGTTTTGCTCAGGTAAACCCAGCGGTTGCAGCAGCGAGAGGTTTTGTTCAACGGTATGCAGATGCTCGTGCCCGGCTACCGGCACCAACTGAGTGTGGCAATAGCGCCACAGGAAGCCACGGCGCTTGGGGAAATCGAACCCCAGACGAATGCGCGCACCGGTGAGGCGAGTAATCAACGCGCTGCGCCACTGATCGGCCAGGTTGACCACCAGATCGTAGCGTTGTGCCTGCAACTGACGGATCAGATGCAGTTCGTGGCCCAAGTGTGCCTTGGTGCCCTGTTTTTTCCACTGGCGATCGATGACAAAGATTTGTGACAGCGCCGGGTTGCTCGCCAACATCTCCTGCGTTTCTTTGTACAGCAGGATGTCGATCTGAGCGTCGGGATAGTTCTGCCGCAGCGTATTGATGACCGGAGTGGTCAGCAGCATATCGCCATGATGGCGCAGCTTGACGATCAGAATACGCTGTATGGGCGTGGCAGAAACAGGGGCTGGCGCGTCGTTCATAGTCAGTCGCTTTCAGGGAAACCAATCTTTGATTCTAAATGACCCGATTGCATGTGGCTACTGTTGCTCGGTTTTCTTGCCTGTGCAGAAAAAAATAGTGGCATAGGGTGACAATTACGGCTCAATGTTGTCCAAACGAGGCAATAAAGTCGTTTGCCCTGAGGAATGGGGCTGCGTAACATAATGTAAATCTGTGACTATCAGGTTCCCAATGTATGACTAAACCGGCGTTTCTTATCACGATTGATACCGAAGGCGATAATCTGTGGCAAAACCACGACCGCATTTCGACCGAGAACACGCGTTTTTTGCCGCGCTTTCAGGCGCTGTGTGAAAAATATGCCTGCAAGCCGGTTTATCTGACCAACTATGAAATGGCGGTGGATACACAGTACGTTGAATTTGCCCGCGACGTGATAGCACGCGGCACCGGCGAAGTGGGTATGCACCTGCATGCCTGGAACAGCCCACCGCTGACGCCGCTCACCGATGATGACTGGCGGCATAAACCCTATCTGATCGAATACCCGGCCGACCAAATTCGCGCCAAGGTCGATCATATGACCAAGCTGCTGGAAGATACCTTCCAGACCAAGATGCTCAGCCACCGTGCCGGGCGCTGGGCGTTTAATGAGTTTTATGCTTCATTGCTGCTGGAATATGGCTATCAGGTCGATTGTTCCGTCACTCCGCGCGTTAACTGGCAGTATTCGCCCGGCAATCCGCAGGGCAACGGTGGGACCGACTATCGTCATTTCCCCTCGCAGGCCTATTTTATCGATCCGGCCAATATCGCCCAACCCGGTAATTCCACGCTGTTGGAAGTGCCAATGAGCATTCAGTATAAACATTCGGCGCTGATGAATGCGGTGAAGCAGGGCTATGACAGCCTGCGGGGTAAAAAGCGTTCGCCGTCGGTGCATTGGCTACGTCCCTCCGGTAACAATCTGGACAAGATGAAGCTGGTGGTCGAACGCTCTCTGGCACAGGGGCACGATTACGTCGAATTTATGCTGCACTCCTCCGAGTTTATGCCGGGAGGCAGCCCGACGTTCAAAACCGAGCAGGATATTGACGCGTTATATCGCGATTTGGAGCAACTGTTTGCCTGGTTGCAACAGCGCACGGTTGGCATGACCTTGGCTGAATACTATCAACTGAAAGTGAATTAACATGTCAAAAAAATGGAAAATCAAGGCCGCTGACTGGTTCTTGCGGCGCTATACGGCAAAGCATGGCCGTTTCCAGCCGCCAGCGACTTTCGACAGTCGTCTCCAGTTCGAGAATATCGTGATTTATTCCACGACGGCGCTGGGGGATTTCATGTTCAATACCCCGGTGTTAAGAACGATGCGCGAACGCTACCCGGCGGCGCATATCACGCTGGTGGTACATGAAAAGAATAGGGAACTGGTAGAAAACGGCCGCTATTACGATCGCGTCGTTTACTGGAATAGCAAAATAAAGACCTTGGGGCCGCTGTTGAAATCGTTGCGTGAGCATCAGCCTGATTTGGCGCTGATCATGCATTCACACCTGCCCTATGACATTATCAGCGCCATTATGGCCGGGGCTAAATATGTCATCCGGGATAACTACAGTTCGGGGATCTGCGGGCTGGAGCCTTGGCTGACCAACTACGTATTCCATTATTACGGCCACTTTATCCGCCGTAAGCTGGAGCTGGTTTCTATTCTGGGCTGCCGCAGCGACGATCCGACCATGGAAATACCGGCCCCTTATACGCCAGGCAGTAAAAATCCTGATTTCTGCACCATTGGTTTCCAGCTAGGCGCTTCAACAGAATCACGCTGCTGGCCGGTGGGGCACTTTGCCAAACTGGCGGATATGCTGGTTGCTCGCTATGACAACATGCGCTTCGTGCTGATCGGCGCGCCGATGGAAGAAGGAAAAGCCCAGCAGTTCCAGCGGCTGATCAATGCCAATACCCAGGCCTGCGTTGATAACCAGATCGGCAAGACCGGGCTGCAAGGAGCGCTGACGCTGATCAGCAGCCTCGATGTGCTGGTCACCGGCGATACCGGGCCGCTCCATCTGGCAGTGGCCCTGAAAACCAAGACCATCAGCCTGTTTGTCACCGCCGATCCGCGCTCAACCGGGCCGATCCAGGATCACCAACTGCACCGTATCATTCATCAGTCACGCACGGGCTACACCATGCCATTGGAAGCGGAAGGCCCGGTGGGGGTTATACAACCGCAGCGGGTTTTTGATGAAATCGTGGCTCACGTGCCGCTGAAACCTTGAGGATGAACGTATTGGTCTTGAGACAGCTGACAAACCCACCGGACTTCCAACGTAGGGGCGCTGCATGCTGCGCCCAGTGTGTTTAGCGTTTTTTCAGCCACCAACGAAGTTTAGATAAGCAGGTATCCACGCGCGCGAAACGCATCTGGCGGACTTTCTTGTGCGGAACGTCGCTGTTGCTACACAGGGCTGCCGTTTGGCGCAGGATCGCCAGGGTTTCCGGCGGGTAGTGATAATAGCCGTAGACCGCTTTCGACATGGCCTTTAACTCCGAGAAAGCGTTGGCGAGCATCAGAGCAGCCAGCTGCCGCAGCGGTTCATCACCGCGATGAGCGTCCACGAAGCGCAGCATCTTCTGCATGGCAAACAGCATATCTTCACTATCTTTCGCCCGGATGTTGCGGGTGATCCCCCGGTCATTATCCCGATATAAGTAGAGCGAGTGGTCGAGATGAGCGATGTGGCGGGTTTTGAAATATTGGAACGGCGTGAAGATCACGTCTTCATAGCGGCGGCCGTTTTCGAACGTTTCCCCAGCCAGCAGCGTACGCCGGTAAATCCGGCTCCAGACGTGCCACATTGAGTGGGCGAACAGCGGCTTCAGACTGGCCAGGCCGTGCTGTTCGAAATCGTAGATGCGGTAGCGTACCTCGCTATTGGCGGGCACTGCTGGCGGGCTGCCAGAGAATTTCTGATAGTTGAAATCAATCAGGTCATCTTTGCCCGTGAGTAACAGCGGGCGCAGGATCGCCAGATAGTCGCTGCTCAGCAGGTCGTCGCCGTCCAGGAACGCGACGTAGCGTCCGCTGACGTGTTGCAAACCGACGTTACGAGCGTGGGCAACGCCGCGGTTTGCCTGAGTAATGAATTTGCTATGCGGATGTTGTCTGGCAGCCAGGAACTGGTTCACCAAGGCCGCTGATGCATCGCTTGAGCCGTCATCGATAATCACCACTTCAATATCATCGTCGATCTGATCGTATAACGAGCTCAGGCTGGCGATGACAAAGTCTTCATTGTTGTAAATCGGCACAATAAAGCTGAGCAGCAGCGGTGACGAACTCATACTGACGGTTCCTGACGCTTTTTCACCGACAGCACGCTGGCGATAATGGCCAGGCAGAAGACTGCCGTGCCTTCAGTACTGAAGAAAATAACGTCGCTAAGCCCGTAGACAAACAGGCTGAAGGTCACCCCCAGCAACAGCGCATTGCGATACGGCTTAAATGAGGAGATGAATAGGCCGATGTAGAGCGCCAATAACAACAAGCTTCCCCAGAGGCCTTTGAGCGAATAGGTTTCCAGCAGCTCGTTATGCAGATGCACGTTGATGTAAGGCGTTACCCCGTACAACCGCGGCTCCTGCGCAATGATGGCGCGGATCTCTTCCCCACGCTGTTCGGCAGATTGCCCCAATGGTGCAAGCGAGCCAGTGCGTATGGCGATGACCTGCATCGTCAAGCGGGAAATAATCGAGTTATCCACTTCGGGCTGGTCGATCATTTGCAGATTGGTTTTGAAATCGGCAACGCGCTGTTCGATCTGTGACTTAAAGGCGAAGCCGCAGGCCAATAGCAATAAAGGCACCAAGGCGACCAGCTGGATCTTATGTTTGCGGGTCACCAGATCTTTGGTTGCCAACAGGGACAGGCAGATGGCAACGGGGTACACCAGTATGGCCGCCCGCGTTCCGGTGAGGATCAGGGTGGAGAAGGTGAGCAAGAAGCCAACCACGTACAGCGGGATGCGATACTTGGTCCGCAGCATCAGTATCGCCTTCATCATGACCAGGCTGATGGCGGTCATCAGGTAGGCAACGACGGTGGCCCGGTCGAAGTTAAGCTCCACGCGCGAGATATCTAACTGCAGGCCCTGATAAAGCGCATAACCATTGACGGCCAAGCCGCAAGCCAACGCTACGACAATAAAGGCGCGCTGCATGCAAAGACGCTCGTTCAGTGCGATCAGTAAAATAAACGCAGTGGCAATCTGCAGCTTACCGGTCGACATATACGAGCGGTAAATATTGATGTATTCGCCGGGCTGCTTGAAATGGTTCATCCAGAAAATCGTTCCCATACCCACGCAGAAGAACAGCAGCGGCAGGATCAGGTTTCTTTTGTTTATCAGGAAGTACCTTAAGTGCAGGCAAACGGCAATAAAGGAGATATAGCTGGAGACATAAAACAGGTTACGCCCCGTGTCGAAGCCGAAAGGGATGGTACAAAAGGCAATGGCGCATCCCAGATAGATCAGGTAGCTAAAAATAGGATGCGGGGCTGTTTCTTTAAACATGGAGTAAGGTTTCCGGCTCACATTACGGTTAGGCAATAAAGGATTGCAGCGTGTCGTCGAATTCTGTTTTGAACAGAGCATAGCTGAAATGTTGAGCGGGGTAGTGCCGGGCATTCTGGCTCATCTGATTATAAGTTTCTGCCACCAGCAGTTTTTCTACCGCATCCGCGCAATCGATATGCGACAACAGCTTCGGCGTGACCAGGCTGTCGGAGAGGGGATCGTAAACCTCGTGCGGGAAATCGACCTTGATGCCGGTTAACCGCTGGTGCTCTTCAATGGACACCGTCGGCGTCAAGCCAATGCCGCAGTAGCCGTCTTTCACCGCTTCCGGCTGGCCGTCGACCATCGGGAAGATCACCGGTACGCCAAAATAGAGCGACTCCATGCAGGATAAGCCGAAGGGTTCGGTGATCGGCGTGCTCATATAGATTTGTGTACGGTTGAAAAAATCCGCCACGTTATCCTGAAAGCCGCTGAAGACCACCCGCTCACCAAGCTGTAGCTTGGCTGCCAAGGCTTCAAACGCTGCCCGATCCGGGCCTTTGCCCGCAATTTCCAGATAAACGTCGTGCCCACGGCGCAGCAGCTCCTGCATCATCAGCAAAGAAACGCTGATGCCTTTCAGGCTCACCAGGCGTGAGGCGGTTCCAATCCTGATCGGTTGTGCCAATGATTTCGGTGCCTCGCCGATCCCCGCAGGCGTTTTGATGCGGTTGATCACCACCGGGTTCGGGCAAGGCAGATTAAAACGCAGCTCCATCACCCGTTTTGAGGCATGGGAGGCAGAAATCACGCCGTCCAGCATGGCGAAGAAGCGCAAGGTCTTGTGATTTTTGGCGTAGCGCCATGAGCAGCCATGATCGTAATAAACCAGTTTGCCACGCTTGGGCTTGGCCGCCAGCCCTGGGATCAGATCCCACACGATAATGACGTCGGCGTTTGCTCGCTCGATTTTTCTTTGCAGCAGGTATTTGCGCAGAAACTGTGGGCAACGCAGAGGGAGCGAATTGAACAGCCGGTTGGCAAAGGTGACCTGTTGGTTCGGCATCTGTTGGCGGATCTCTTCGCCAACTTCGCTGCTGACGCAAATCACCTGATTACTGCCGTCGTGGGTATCATTGATATACTGCAGGAACAGGCGCTCAACCCCGCCCATCTTGCCTAAATTGATAATATGCAGCTTTTTCATTCAATAACCTTTTGCAGTTCTGTCCAAACGGCGTCGGCGGTGAGGGTGGCCATGCTTTTTTCCGGCGAAATCAGTGAGTGCTGATTCTTCCCGTAACCCCCAATCAGCCCCGGATCGGTCGGGCCGAACAGGGTGATATTCGGGCGATCGAGCGCAGCGGTCAGGTGGCTTAACCCGGTATCGACCGACACCACGGCTTTGGCTCCAGCCAGCACTTCTGCGACCTGTTGCAGGCTGAGCTTGGGCAACACCTCAACATGTTCAAACCCTTCTGCCAGCCGTAAAGCGCGTTGGCGTTCGTGCTCAGCCCCCCAAGGTAGCTTGATCTTTAGGCCGCTCGGAGCGATCAGTGCGATCAATTCGCGCCAGTTTGCCTCCGGCCAGTGTTTTTCATCCCGCGTAGTGGCGTGCAGGAACACCAGATATTGCCCGGCATCGGCGGGTGGTTGGCTCAGAAAACGAGCGGCAATGGCGTAATCACCCGTGCTCTGCGGCTTTGCATACCCCAGGCTCTTGGCGAACAGCTCGCGAATGCGTTCCACCGCATGCTGCTGCTTGTCGACCTCATGGCGATGATTATAGAACCAGCTGGCAAAAGGCTCACGGACGCTTTTGCAGTCCAGGCCGTGTTTGCTGCCGTGCGCGATGCGTGTCACCAACGCTGCACTCTTGATCAGGCCCTGGGCGTCGATCACGAGGTCATAGTTGCGCTCCTGTACCTGGCGCTTGAAATCGCAGCGCTGTTGGCGCGTTTCACTACCAAACCAATTTTTACGCCAGCGGCGAATGGCTACCGGGATCACTCGATCCACCGCCGGATGCCAGGTAGGGATCTGGCTGAACCCCTCTTCCACCACCCAATCGAAGCGGATACCGGGGATGGCATGCATCGCGTCGGTCAAGGCCGGCAGCGTATGGAGCACATCCCCCATCGAAGAGGTCTTTACTATCAGCACCTGCATGATTATTCCTCGCTGGCGGCTAGTAACGGCGTCAGCGCGTCTAACACCTGCTGTGGCTGGATGTCGATCAGGCTCTGGTGATAACCCTGGTCGGCATCGCCTTTGCGTACCTTGTGATAACCACTGATCAGGCGGATCACTTTGGCCTGATGGGACAGCGGTGGGGTGAAGTCCGGGCTGCTTGGGCCGTACAAGGCTATCAGAGGTTTATTCAACGCTGCTGCAACGTGCATCAGGCCGGAATCGTTACTGACCACGGCCCGGCAGGAGGCCAACAGGATCACTGCCTGTTCGAGCTGGGTTTCCCCGGCCAGGTTGAAGCAGAAATCGCGAGATTTTTCCGCCAATGCGTCGCGGATTTGCTCTCCTGCTTCGTGGTCTTTGGCTGAGCCAAACAGGGCGATTTGATAGCCTGCATCGATCAGCATCTGCGCCAGCGTGGCGTAGTGGTAATGCGGCCAGCGCTTGGCCGGGCCGAATTCGGCGCCTGGGCAAAAACCGATAATGGGCCGGTGATCGGTGAGATTAAACGCCGAAGTGGTTTCGGCAATCTCTTCGTCACTGACCTGCAACTGCGGCCAGAGTATCGGCTGCGGCAGATCTTCGGCGCGCTGTATCCGCTGCTTGTCATAGGCCAGCGCGACATAGCGCTGCACCATCAGTGGAAATGCCGCTTTATCCAGCACGCGGAGATCGTTGAGCAGGCCGTAGCGCATCTCGCCGCGCCAGCCGGTACGCTGCGGCACGTTGGCAAAGAAGGGCACCAGGGCAGACTTGAATGAGTTGGGCAGCACATAGGCACGGTCATAGCCATTAGCGCGTAGCGCATGGCCAAGACGGCGGCGTTCGCCCAATGCCAGGGCACCGTGGCCCAGCGGCATTGCCAACGCCTGGTTGACTTCGGGCATCCGCGCCAGCAGAGGACGGCACCAGGCAGGTGCCATCACATCGATTTCTGCCGACGGGTACTCAGCCTTCAGGGTGCGGTAGAGACTTTGCGACATCATCATATCGCCAACCCACGAAGGGCCAATGACCAGTATTTTCATACCGTGAGTAACTTCCTTCAGCGCTTAAGCGGGACGATTCAACCAGGCCATGTATTCTTTCACGCCTTCGGCCACGGTTTTGAACGGTGCGTCATAACCGGCAGCGCGCAGCTTGGTTTGATCGGCCTGAGTGTAAGCCTGGTAGCGGCCTTTCAGCTTTTCCGGGAACTCAATGTATTCCACGGCACCGGACTGATGGTATTCCACCACCGCATCGGCCACAGCCTGGAAGGTTTCCGCACGACCAGTACCGCAGTTAAAGATGCCGGATACGCCGTTCTTCCAGAACCACAGGTTGACTGCCGCCACGTCGCCGACGTAGATGAAATCGCGCTTGAAGTTTTCGCTGCCGGCGAACAGTTTTGGATTTTCGCCGCGGTTGATCTGGTTGTTCAGGTGGAACGCTACGCTGGCCATGCTGCCTTTATGGCCTTCACGCGGGCCGTAAACGTTGAAGTAACGGAAGCCACACACCTGCGAATCCGCTTCTGGCAGGATCTCGCGCACGTATTGGTCGAACAGGAATTTGGAGTAGCCGTAAACGTTCAGCGGCTGCTCAAACTGACGCTCTTCGATAAAGTTATCGGTGCGGCCGCCGTAGGTGGCAGCAGAAGAGGCATACAGGAACGGGATCTGACGATCCAGGCAGTAATGCAGGATGTCTTTGGAATACTGATAGTTGTTATCCATCATGTATTTGCCATCCCACTCGGTGGTGGAGGAGCAGGCACCTTCATGGAAAATGGCGTCAATTTCGCCCAAATCGTCACCGGCCATGATGCTGGCGATAAAGTCTTCTTTATCGACATAGTCAGCGATATCAAGGTCGACCAGATTAACGAATTTGGTGCCATCTTTCAGGTTATCCACCACCAGGATATCGCGATATCCGTTTTCATTCAGTGCCTTGATGATGTTGCTGCCAATCATGCCAGCGCCGCCAGTGACGATAATCATTGGGTTTACCCCTGTGTTCTTCCCGGTGGTGCACAATGCTCCACCCTATATGCTGCCTATAATAGCATTTCATGCCATTGGGAACATCGGTACGGCTCTTAATATCCCGTGCCGTTACACGATGTGCCGGTTTGCCGTGATATCTGCTGCAATTTTTAGATTCTCTGTGGCGGAATGTCGTCAGTTTAGTAACAAAGCAGTAAAATATGCCGAAAATGCCCCTATCCTGGAGATGACCGAATGTCTGCGTCTTTTTACCAGCAGCTGGAACAGCAGCTTGCTACCACTCGCGCCGAAGGGCTGTTTAAACAAGAGCGCATTATCACGTCGGCCCAACAGGCCGATATCTCGGTGGCCGATGGTCGCCAGGTGATCAACTTCTGCGCCAATAACTATCTCGGGCTGGCTAACCACCCGGCGCTGATCGCGGCGGCAAAGGCTGGGATGGACAGCCATGGCTTCGGTATGGCGTCAGTGCGTTTTATCTGTGGTACACAGGATAGCCATAAGCAGTTGGAACAAAAGTTGGCCGATTTCCTGGGAATGGAAGATGCGATCCTCTACTCCTCTTGTTTTGACGCCAACGGTGGCCTGTTTGAAACCCTGCTGGGCCCGGAAGACGCCATTATTTCCGACGCGCTGAATCATGCCTCGATCATCGACGGCGTGCGCCTGTGCAAGGCCAAGCGCTATCGCTATGCCAATAACGACATGAGTGAACTGGCCGAGCAACTGAAGCAGGCCAAGGCGGACGGAGCGCGGCACATTATGATCGCCACCGACGGGGTGTTCTCCATGGACGGCGTGATCGCCAACCTGAAGGGCGTGTGCGATCTGGCGGACCAATACGATGCGCTGGTGATGGTCGATGACTCCCACGCGGTAGGGTTTGTCGGCGCCAACGGGCGTGGGACGCACGAATACTGCGAAGTGATGGGCCGCGTCGATATTATCACCGGCACCTTGGGTAAGGCGCTGGGCGGCGCTTCCGGTGGCTATACCGCTGGCAAGAAAGAGGTGGTGGAGTGGCTGCGTCAGCGTTCACGCCCTTATCTGTTCTCCAACTCGCTGGCGCCGGCCATTGTTGCAGCCTCGATCAAGGTGTTGGAACTGCTCGAAGACGGGGACGCCCTGCGCGATCGTCTGTGGGCCAATGCCAGCCTGTTCCGCGAAAAAATGACCGCAGCGGGCTTTACGCTTGCCGGGGCCGATCACGCCATCATCCCGGTGATGTTGGGTGAAGCAAAACTGGCGCAGGATTTCGCCAACGCACTGCTTAAGGAAGGCATCTACGTTACTGGTTTCTTCTACCCGGTGGTGCCAAAAGGTCAGGCACGTATCCGCACCCAGATGTCAGCCGATCACTCACCGGAGCAGATTGAACGTGCCGTTGAGGCGTTTATCCGCATCGGTAAGACGCTTGGCGTTATTGCATAAGGTAATTCGATGAAAGCGTTAGCAAAACTGAAAGCGGAAGAAGGTATTTGGATGACCGATGTGCCTCAGCCTGAGCTGGGCCACAACGATGTCATGATTAAGATCCGCAAAACCGCTATCTGCGGTACTGATGTGCATATCTATAACTGGGACGAATGGTCGCAGAAAACCATTCCGGTACCGATGGTCGTGGGCCACGAATATGTGGGTGAAGTGGTCGCCATCGGCCAGGAGGTCAAAGGCTTCAGCATCGGCGATCGCGTTTCTGGCGAAGGGCACATCACCTGTGGCCACTGCCGTAACTGCCGCGGTGGCCGTACGCACCTGTGCCGCAACACCACCGGCGTGGGCGTAAACCGCCCAGGTTCATTTGCCGAATATCTGGTGATCCCGGCGTTCAACGCCTTCAAAATCCCGGACAATATCTCGGACGAGCTGGCCTCGATCTTCGACCCGTTTGGCAACGCCGTGCATACCGCACTCTCCTTCGACCTGGTTGGGGAAGACGTGCTGGTGTCTGGCGCAGGCCCAATCGGCATTATGGCCGCTGCGGTATGTAAACACGTTGGTGCACGCCACGTGGTGATCACCGACGTGAACGAATATCGCCTGGAGCTGGCGCGCAAGATGGGTGTGACCCGTGCGGTAAACGTCAGCAAAGAAAACCTGACGGACGTGATGGCCGAGTTGGGCATGACCGAAGGGTTTGACGTGGGCCTGGAGATGTCCGGCGCGCCACCGGCGTTCCGTTCGTTGCTCAATGCCATGAACCACGGCGGCCGTATTGCGATGCTGGGGATCCCACCTTCGGATATGTCGATTGACTGGACCCAGGTGATCTTCAAGGGGCTGTTTATCAAAGGGATCTACGGCCGCGAAATGTTCGAAACCTGGTACAAGATGGCGGCACTGATCCAATCCGGTCTGGATCTGACGCCGATCATCACCCACCGTTTCTCGATTGACGAGTTCCAGCAGGGCTTTGACGCCATGCGTTCCGGGCAGTCTGGGAAAGTGGTACTGAGCTGGGATTGATGTGATTGGCTAAGCGGGCGCTGCATGCGGCGCCCCTTGGCTACTTGGTCATTAATGAAAGGCGGAGCGTAAGCCCCGCCTTTTATCTTATGGTTTGGTCGACTCTGAACCCATCCAGTGCTGCCAATGGCGTTTGATCACCACCACGACCGGCGATTGCGCCACGCTTTCTGCAATGATGCCCAGCGCATGGCTGGCATTCACGCCTTCCTGCGGTAATTTAACTTTGCACTGCTTGATGCCACCGGTGAACGGATTTTTCGGCTGCGGTTTGTGTGGCTTGGATGGCGGCACATAGCCGCTTCCGCTCTGCTGCGGTTCATTGAGCAGTGAGCTGGGTTTCACCAGCACAATGTCTGAAGGCAGCGTAGCCAGCATCTGTTGCAGCACTTTTACCGTTGCCGGGCGCGGGTGGCCGATGGCGATGGCCGATCCGTTGCGGCGCGCCAGTTCGACGGCACGATTAAACTGGCGGCGGATATCGTCAGGGTTGGCCGTATCGTCAAGGAACACCCTGCGTTTGATCACCTTCACGCCGGTGCCCGCCGCCGCATGTGTGGCCTGGCTGTTGCCGATGGTCATGCTGTCGAGAAAATAGAGATGGTAGCTTTCCAGCGCCTGCATGACCTTTTGCATGCCCGGCAGGCTGGAGGTCATGGCGCTGCCCATATGGTTATTCATGCCCACCGCAAAAGGCACGTTATTCACCGCGTTACGGATGATACGCTGCACTTCTTCACTGCTCATGGAGGGTTGTAAGGTATCGCGCTCCAGCGGCTGTTTGCTGAGCGGAGCCATGGGCATGTGGATCAGCACTTCACGGCCTTGGCTATGGGCTTTGGTGGCCATCAGATGGGCGTGAGGCGCATTGGGCAGCACGGCAACCGAGATCGCCGTCGGCATTTGCAGTACGGCATTTTCTTCATGTGGGCGATAGCCCACGTCATCGATCACGATAGAGAGCTTGCCTGCCTGTGCTGCGCTAACGAACAGCAGCGCACTCAGCAACAGGGCAGTACGCGTTTTGCTATAGTACAAATCTATCTTCCCAACCACGGCTGTGGGTTAACGGCCTGACCCTGGCGACGGATTTCGAAATAGAGCGATGGCGTTCCCTGACCACCGCTGGTACCGACCAGGGCGATAGGCTGACCGGCACGCACCTGCGCCCCGACGCTAACCAAAGCGCTCTGGTTGTAGCCATACAGGCTCATATCGCCCTTACCGTGTTCGACCACGACCACCAGGCCATAGCCTTGCAGCCAGTCGGCCAGCAGCACGCGGCCATCGGCAATGGCTTTCACTTCGCTGCCTTCGGCTGCGGAGATCACCATGCCTTTCCAGCGTAACTCGCCTTGCAGTTGCTCGCCAAAGCGATGTTCGATGCGGCCACGCACTGGCCATACGGCTTGCCCCCCAGGCTTGCCTAAACCGCCGGTTCGCGCCATCAGTGAACGCTCACCTTCGCTCGGCTTATAGCTGGTGCCGGTTTTCTTCGCCTGCTGCTCTTTGACTTTGACCTGCTCACGCACCTTGGCCGCTTCACGCGCTTCGCGTTCGGCTCGGGCACGGGCTTCACGTTCGGCACGGGCGATCTGATCGCGCAGACGGGTTTCGTTCTGGCGCAGTTCCACCAGCCGCTGCTGATCTTTTTCCAACGAGGCTTCTAACGCGGTCAGGGTTTTTTTACGGGCGATGCGCGCCTGTTCCAGCTTTTGCTGCTGGGTTTGTTGCTCGCCAAGCAAGGATTTCTGCTGACCCTGTTTGGCCACCAGCGAGCTCTTTTGCTCTGCCAATTGCTTACGGGTCTGCTTGAGTTGTTCAATGGACTGCTGGCGCGCTTCGTTCAGATAGCCAAAATAGGCCAGCATGCGTTCACTGCGCTGGGTTTCTTCACCGCTGAGCACCAGCTGCAAGGCGCTGTGTTGCCCTTGGCGGAAGGCGGCATCGAGCTGTTTGGCGAGAATTTCCTGCTGAGTGGACTGCTGTTTTTGTAGCTTGGCGATGGAGGTGTTCAGCCCGGAAATGTCTTTGCCCAGTATGTCGAGCGTACCTTGGGTATCACGCAGCGAACGGCTGGCTTGCGCGATGGTCTTTTCCTGGAGTTTGAGCTGATTTTGCAGCGAACTGCGCTGTTGTTGCTGCAGTTTAACCGCTTTTTCTTTTTCGGCGATGCTCTGCTGAATGTCTTTGAGCTGGGATTTGTTATCTTCCGCGGCGTTGCCGGTGAATGGCAACAGCAATGCGCCAGCGAAAAACACGCTGGCGCAGAGTGTGGTTAACTTCCGTGGCGCGGAGCGTTCAGGCAGCGGTTGGCTGCCTGAGTTTGCGCTTCGGGTTACCCTTGATAGTGCAAAATTCGCCTTCTCCCTCATGGGGAAGGATTATTCCACGATGAACAGCGGCTTACCAGTCATCTCTTGCGGGATTTCCATTCCCATCAGTGACAGCATGGTTGGAGCGATGTCGGACAGTTTGCCACCTTCCACCGCTTTGGCGGCTTTACCGATGTAGATCAACGGTACTGGCAGGCTGGTATGGGCAGTGTGCGCCTGGCCGGTAGCCGGATCGCGCATTTGCTCGGCGTTACCGTGATCGGCTGTAACCAAGAGTTGGCCGTCAACGGCTTTCACCGCTTCAACGACTTGCGCAATACAGTTATCCAGGGTTTCTACCGCTTTGACGGCTGCATCATAGACACCGGTGTGGCCAACCATGTCGCCGTTCGGGTAGTTACAGATGATGGCGTCATATTTACCGCTGTGGATGGCTGCCAGCAGCTTTTCGGTCAGCTCGGCGGAGCTCATCTCTGGCTGTAAATCGTAGGTGGCCACTTTTGGCGAGTTGATCAGAATACGGTCTTCACCTTTGAACGGTTCTTCGACGCCGCCGTTATAGAAGAAGGTGACGTGGGCGTATTTTTCGGTTTCCGAGATGCGCAGCTGGGTTTTGTCGTGCTTCATCAGCCACTCACCGAAGGTGTTGGCCAGCGAGGCTGGTGGATAGGCACAGGCGGTTTTGATGTCGGCGGCGTATTCGGTCAGCATGACAAAATCACCAAACTTGACCACTTTGCTACGTGGGAAGCCGTCGAAATCGGCATTGACGAAGGCGCGGGTGATCTGGCGCGCACGGTCGGCACGGAAGTTCATGAAGATTAACGCGTCACCGTCGTTCATTTCGGCGCTGGCTTCGCCCGCTGCCTGGATCACGGTCGGTTTAACGAACTCGTCGTTTTCGCCGCGGGCATAGGCAGCCTGCAGCGCGGCCACGGCGTTGTCGGCGGTGAATTCGCCTTTGGCCTGGGTCATCAGATCGTAGGCCAGCTGTACGCGGTCCCAACGATTATCACGATCCATCGCGTAGTAACGGCCGATCACCGTGGCGATACGCCCGGCACCCAGCGTGGCAAATTCGTCACTGAAACGTTTCAGTGAATTTTCAGCACTGCGCGGTGGAGTGTCGCGTCCATCCAGGAATGCGTGCAGGTAAACCGCTTTGGCTCCACGCTGTGCGGCCAGTTTGATCATCGCCAGGATATGTTCTTCATGGCTGTGGACGCCACCAGGGGACATCAGGCCCATGATGTGTACCGCTTTGCCTGCCTTCACGGCCTTGTCGACGGCGCTGGTCAGCGTTGCGTTGGTGAAGAAGTCACCGTCTTTGATCTCTTTATCCAGACGGGTCAGGTCTTGATACACGATGCGGCCGGCGCCGAGGTTCACGTGACCGACTTCCGAGTTACCCATCTGGCCATCAGGCAGGCCGACATCCAGACCGGAAGCGGCAATCAGGGTATGGGGCTGTTGTTGCCACAGACGGTCCATGACCGGCGTTTTGGCGTTCAGGATCGCGTTGTCCTGTTGCTCTTCCCGGTGGCCGTAACCGTCCAGGATCACCAGTACCATGGGCTTTTTCTTGCTCGACATTGCAGTAACCTCTTTATGATCGTTTTAAGTTGTGAATAGCCATCAGCCCATTGGCACTGGAATGATGGCTATTCACCCTCTGGAACCTGATGATACTACAATGTGGCCGACTAAAAAGAGCCCAAAGAGATCAAAGATGCGGTGAACAGCCTCGACTTTCTCAACGTCATGACGGTAATTTTCCAGTGTACTCCGCAGTTTCTGCATTCCCGTTTGCTTATTGGCTGTATTTGACGCATTCGGCAGGTATACTCTGAAACCTTGACTTATTTTTCCCTTAACTGACGGGAGTTGTTACACCCCATGCTGCAAGAAATTATGCAATTTGTTAGCCGGCACCCCATACTTAGTCTGGCCTGGGTCGGTCTGCTGGCTGCCGTGATCGTCATGACCTTCAAGAGCCGTTTCTCCAAGGTTAAAGAGATCGCCCGCGGTGAAGCTACTCGCTTGATTAATAAAGAAGATGCGGTAGTGGTAGATACCCGTACCCGTGATGATTTCCGCAGAGGCCATATCGCCAACGCGATCAACCTGACGGCGAGCGAGATCAAAACCGGCAGCTTCGGCGAACTGGATAAACACAAGGCTCAGCCGGTCATCGTGGTCTGTGCCAATGGCACCACCTCACGCGAACCCGCAGAAAACCTGAGCAAAGCCGGGTTTGAACAGGTCTATACCCTGAAAGACGGCATTGCCGGCTGGAGTGGGGAAAACCTGCCGTTGGCGCGTGGCAAGTAAATTTTAGTGTGATTGAAGGGGTTTCCATGGCTAACATTGAGATCTACACCAAGGCAACCTGCCCGTTCTGTCATCGCGCCAAGGCGCTGCTGAACAGCAAGGGAGCTGCGTTTAGCGAGATTGCCATCGATGGTGATAACGTCAAGCGCGAAGCAATGATTGCGCGCAGTGGGCGAACCACCGTGCCTCAGATTTTCATCGATGGCCAACATATTGGCGGCTGTGATGATTTACATGCACTTGATGCTCGCGGTGGGCTGGATCCGCTGCTGTAAACCAGCGGCGGTCCCACTGCCAAGATGTGGGTATTGCAACCACTGAGTGTCTATAAGGATATTTAACCAAGGGTATTACACACATGTCAGAACAAAACAGCACAGAGATGGCTTTCCAGATCCAACGCATTTACACCAAGGATATCTCATTCGAAGCGCCAAACGCTCCGCAGGTATTCCAGCAAGAATGGCAGCCAGAAGTTAAGCTCGATCTGGATACGGCTTCCAGCCACCTGGCAGACGACGTCTACGAAGTGGTACTGCGCGTTACCGTTACCGCCTCTCTGGGTGAAGAAACCGCATTCCTGTGTGAAGTTCAGCAGGCAGGTATCTTCTCCATCTCCGGTATCGAAGGCACGCAACTGGCACATTGCCTGGGTGCATACTGCCCGAACATTCTGTTCCCGTATGCGCGTGAGTGCATCACCAGCCTGGTTTCTCGCGGTACCTTCCCGCAGTTGAACCTGGCACCGGTAAACTTTGACGCACTGTTCATGAGCTATTTGCAGCAGCAGGCGGAAGGCGAAAGCGCTGAACCTCATCAGGATGCCTGATGAATACCGTCAATGCTTCAATGACTGTAATCGGTGCCGGCTCGTACGGCACCGCTTTAGCCATTACGCTGGCGCGTAACGGCCACCCGGTAGTGCTGTGGGGGCATAACCCCGAGCAGATCCAGATTATGCAGCGCGATCGCTGCAATCAGGCATTCCTTCCCGGCGTCCCTTTCCCCGATACCCTGTTGCTCGAAACCGATCTTGCTCGTGCATTAGCGGCCAGCCGTGATGTGCTGGTGGTGGTGCCTAGCCACGTGTTTGGTGACGTATTGCGTCAGCTGAAACCTCATCTGCGCCCGGATGCCCGCATCGTATGGGCGACCAAAGGTCTGGAAGCGGAAACGGGTCGGCTGTTGCAAGACGTGGCTCGTGAAGCTCTGGGGGATACCATCCCACTGGCGGTCGTTTCTGGGCCAACGTTTGCCAAAGAGCTGGCGGCTGGATTGCCAACGGCGATCGCCCTCGCCGCCACCGACGAGCAGTTTGCCGAAGATTTACAGCAACTGCTGCACTGTGGCAAAAGCTTCCGCGTCTACAGCAACCCGGATTTCATCGGAGTACAGCTGGGTGGGGCGGTGAAAAACGTGATTGCCATCGGTGCCGGTATGTCTGACGGTATTGGTTTTGGTGCCAACGCGCGTACCGCATTGATCACTCGTGGCCTGGCGGAAATGAGCCGTCTCGGCTCGGCATTGGGTGCCGATCCTTCCACCTTTATGGGCATGGCTGGGTTGGGCGATCTGGTGTTGACCTGTACGGATAATCAATCGCGCAACCGTCGTTTCGGTATTATGCTGGGGCAAGGCAAGGGCGTGCAGGAAGCGCAGGATAGCATCGGCCAGGTGGTTGAAGGCTATCGCAATACCAAAGAGGTATTGGCGCTGGCGCAGCGCTTTGGCGTGGAAATGCCGATCACCGAACAGATCTATCAGGTGCTGTACTGTGATAAAAATGCCCGCGAGGCAGCGTTGACTCTGCTTGGGCGCACCAAGAAAGACGAAAAGCACAGTGCTTGACCTTGGCTGCGGTGCAGCAATGTATCGCGCCGCGACAATTTGATTAGGTTACCCTGCCGGGATCAGGCGGGGTAGTCTGTTTTGGCAGAGAGGAAGCGATGTCGTCAGAAGAGTTAGAACAGGTCTGGAGCAGCATTAAATCAGAGGCGAGAGCACTGGCAGATTGTGAACCGATGCTGGCTAGCTTTTTCCACGCGACCTTGCTCAAGCATGAAAATCTGGGCAGTGCGCTCAGCTATATTCTGGCGAACAAACTGGCCAATCCGATCATGCCGGCGATTGCCGTGCGTGAGGTGGTGGAAGATGCCTATCGTTCCGACGCTCAAATGATCGTCTCAGCGGCCCGCGATATTCTGGCGGTGCGGCTGCGCGACCCCGCAGTAGATAAATATTCAACGCCGCTGCTGTACCTGAAAGGTTTCCATGCCTTGCAGGCGTACCGCATCGGCCATTGGTTGTGGATGCAGGGCCGCCAGGCATTGGCGATCTACCTGCAAAATCAAATCTCGGTCGCCTTTGGGGTGGATATTCACCCGGCAGCCACCATCGGCTGCGGCATCATGCTCGACCACGCCACCGGCATTGTGATCGGTGAAACAGCCGTGGTGGAGAATAACGTCTCTATCCTTCAGTCGGTAACCCTGGGCGGGACAGGTAAAACCAGCGGCGATCGCCACCCTAAAATTCGCGAAGGCGTGATGATTGGCGCGGGGGCTAAAATCCTCGGTAATATCGAAGTGGGGAAAGGGGCCAAGATCGGTGCCGGTTCCGTGGTGCTACAGCCCGTGCCACCACATACCACCGCCGCAGGCGTGCCCGCACGTATTGTTGGCCGCCCAGAAAGCGATACGCCATCGATGGATATGAACCAGTACTTCAACGGTGCCAATCACGGGTTTGAGTATGGCGACGGTATCTGAACAACATATCTGTAGTTATCACTAAGTATCTCCAACACCCCTGAAACCCCTTGTATACCGGTATGTGACGCAAAATCACATATCGGTTTATATCTGTATTGCTTGTTATTACTCTGCCATTTTGGGACTATCCTAGGGACTATGATTAACTAGGTGTGAAAAGGTGTAGTCCCATGCCAGCAAAAACCAAGCCATTAACCAACACCGAGATACGCAGCGCTAAGGCGACCAGCAAGGACTTGTCTTTGTATGATGGCGATGGGCTGATCCTGTATGTAAAGCTGTCAGGCTCCAAGGTGTGGCGGTTTCGGTACTACAAACCGATCACCGGCAAGCGCCAGACAATGACCATTGGTGCGTATCCTGAGATTTCTCTATCTGAGGCGCGACAGTATCGTGAGGATGCGAGGGCATTACTTGCCAAGGGCATAGATCCCCAGGAACACAAGCGGGAGATAATGGCGGAAGCATACGAGGCGAAAGTGAACACACTGGCGAAGGTTGCCGCCGAGTGGCTGGTGGTGAAGCTGTCAGAAGACCTCAGCAAAAGCACAATCACCCAGATCAACAGAATGCTCGATGTGTACCTGTTACCGTCTATGGGTTCAATGCCAATAACCACGATCACCCCGCGTCGGGTGATTGAGGCGATGGAGTCCCTAAAGGTGGCGGGAAGGCTTGAAACCATACACCGGGCCATTCAGCGCCTGCGTGAAATCATGGACTATGCCGCTAACGTGGGTTACATCACTGCTAACCCCATATCTCGGATCTCTACCGCATTCAGCCAGCCAGAAAGAACCAACAGCCCGACAATCAGACCGGAGGAACTGCCAAAGCTGTTACAGACCGTTGCTATATCCCGGTTGGAGCTGCCGACACGGTTACTCATTGAATGGCAGTTACTCACAATGACGAGGCCGCATGAGGCGTCAGGTGCTGAGTGGCGCGAAATTGACGCAGAGGCCAAGCTGTGGGTTATACCCGCCAATCGAATGAAGATGAAGCGTGAGCACGTCATACCTCTCTGTCAGCAAGCCTTAGACGTTATTCAGGCCATGAAGGCTATCAGTGGTGATCGAGTGCATGTATTCCCGTCATTCAAAAATCCTCAAAACTCAATGAACAGCCAGACCGTTAACGCCGCACTAAAGCGCATGGGGTACAAGGGAGAGCTGGTATCTCATGGCCTACGTTCTATCGCCAGCACCGCACTGAACGAAGAAGGATTTAACCCGGATATTATCGAGGCCGCATTGGCGCACAGGGGCAAGGACACAATCAGGAACGCCTACAACCGCAGCGTATACCTTGAACAGCGGCGTGTGATGATGGAATTCTGGGGAAACTATGTGGAGCAGGCGGCATCCGGGCAGGTCATGGCATCTGGTGGGCTTAAGGGATTAAGGGTTATTGCGAGTTAGTGAATGTTGTTATCCATCGCTGGCACGTCTGATAAAGCCCCATTCAGACGCCTCGATATTTATGACTTACCCACAACTGTGAATAACTATCATTCTGTTACCAAAGGGATTAATGGATAATGTGGAGGCGGGAGATCCTACTTATCCACAATTTTGGAAGGCACTTTGCAGGTGGCATGGTACACAGTGCCGATATAAAATGCAGATATAAACAGATAGTAACTGTCACATGGCGGCAAAGAGGTATTCATGGGGTATGGCTGGGAGTTGCTTAAGGCAGATCGCGTTTACATGGATGTGGGCCGATACATTGACGGGCTGAAAAATAATTGCGGAATGAGTGATCCTGATGCCTGCTCATGGACGGCTAGCTTGCTTAGGCCACTACAGGGGGTCAGGCACGTTAACATGTACCTTTGCCCTCCCACAATTGGGCCGTTTGACGATTACGAGGCAGTGCCTGACTTGGATATTCAGTTTGCTATTGAATCGCTACGTGATGCCGCCTATCGAGGCACTGAACACTATTTGGGTGGGCTTTTTTTTAATAAAATAGAAATCATCACGCATAGTAAAAATATTTGTCAGTACAAAGGGGTTCCGGTTGGGTCAGCTCCAATTCCTCAATGTTTGCTTACCTCTGAGGAGCCGCAAGTTACTTGTGATGTTACTGATTCAGGGCGCATATCCGTAGCCGTTAAGGTGGCTATTATCTCTTTGTATGAACATCAGCACGGGCCTATTACAAATTATGAGCGAACGGCCACAATCCTCACATCCGAGGTGGCACGTGCTGGATACTGCCGCACTTTTGATGCTGAGACTATTAAACGCTGGAAGATGGACGCAATAAAATCCACAAAAACAAAAGCCGCATAATCCCTTAATAAGGGCATGAGTTTCTTATTGAGGGGGCAAGTAATTTAAATTATCCGTGAGATGAATAACTATATCTGTATCCACCGGTAAGCCGGTTATCACCCAGGAGTATAGATATATGTCACTGCTAGAACGCAAAATTCTACTCAAGAAAGAAGTTAAGGCCATTCTGCGTATTTCGGCAGATAGCGCCTTTGATGATATGTGGAAAAATCACGACTTCCCCAAGCCTCTCCGCATTGGTATTCGCCGCACTGGCTGGTATGCGGATGAAGTTGAAGCGTGGCTTAAAGCGCGTAATGACGAGCGTTTTAACGCGGAGGCTGCGTAGCATGGAAATGAAAAACCGCCCCGTACAGCAGGCGGCTAGTCAGAAGGTTGGCACCTCTGATAATAGCGCCATCCCCACCATCAAGCCAGCACCGAAGAAACACCGTGCCCGCTGCTACATGCTGTTCAGCGGGGTTAATGGCTTCACTGAAAATGAAATTCTGCGTTACTGCCGCTTATCGTCAGCGCGAAACTACGCGACCGAATTAGAACGCAGGCTGAATATCACCCTGGAGCGCCTGGACGAGAAGAACCCGGACGGCATCGGTAGCCATTTCCGCTACCGCTTTGTGAGCCGCGCCGATGTTCTGCGCGTGATCCAGTTGGTCAACCATAACGCCGCTGCTGGTGGCTATCACGGCCTTTCTCAAAGCGACATAGCCAACATTCTGACCTTGTACCCGGACGCTAACGACGCCGCATAACGGAGCCTGACAACATGACTATGAAAAATACGGCCAACACTGGTCGGGGCCAAACTCACCCCAAGGAAAGCCACAGCGGTATTAACGGTAATGACTTTGCCGCCCTGGTGCCGGTTATTTCCGGCCAAATCGGCGGGCGTGAAAATAATATTGTCAGCGCCAAGGCGTTACATAAAGTGCTAGGCGTGGGGCGCGTATTCGCTAGTTGGTTTAATGCGCGAGTAGAAGAATACGGCTTTATCAATGCGACTGATTATGTCGAGTCTGACCCCTTAGATTTCAGGAATCAAAGTACAACTATTGACCAATTAACACCGGAACGGGTGTTTAATCCAAAGCGTGGCCGTCCTGAGAAAGACTATCTGATCACCCTTGGCATGGCTAAAGAGCTGGCAATGGTAGAACGCAACGAGCAGGGCCGCGCCGTTCGTCGTTACTTTATCCAGTGTGAACAGGAGTTACACCGCAGCGTTCCAGAGATAGCCGCACGTTTACGCCACCAGCTCAAATCCCGCATTGGTGCCGCCAATATGTTCAAGGCGATGTGTACGGCCTTGGAGACTGCAAGAGCTGAGCAGGGGAAGCAGACCTCACAGAACCACTACACCAACGAAAGCAACATGATTGCCCGGATCGTCCTGGGTGGCATGACGGCCAAGCAGTGGGCGCAGGCGCAAGGTATTGATGGTGATCCACGCGACAGCATGAACGCCGAACAGCTTGAGCACCTCTCCTACATGGAAAGCACCAACATCACTCTGATTGACATGGGGATGGACTACGAGCCGCGTAAGGCTGAGTTAATGCGCCTGTCGCAACGCTGGTTAACCAAGCGTCTGGGGGCTGACCATGACTAAACCAACGGGCAAGCCTCAACCAGGGCAGCGCTACAAAGACTCACACGGCCACCGGATCACGGTGGTTAGTGTGGAGTTCCTGCGCGTGACGTTCTACCGAGACGGGTACGAGCACCCATGCGTACAGCCGTTAGAGCGCTTCGAGAAGGATTATCAGCTTATCGCCGGGGGTGAGGATGAGTAACACTACCTGCCAGAAAGAAGCCTCTACCCTGGCTGGCCGCCTGTTAGTGCTTGGCACCGGGTATGCCTGGAACTTGTCAAAACCTGACATCGAGACAGGGGCGATGCTAACAATTACTAACATCAACCGCCGTATGGCTGGTGGCGCGATCCTAACATTTCCTAAGGCTCTGAGTGCTGTTGGTAATGCGTACCGGGTATGCAGTGCGGTAGTGGTTGGGTTTCTTGAGTCCATAAAAAAGGGCGGCATTTCTGCCACCCTGGGGTGTGTGGGGCAAAGTGCGATTTTGCACTTTGGTCACTCTTTTGGTTTCTTGCGCTGTTCCAGCTTGAGCTTTCGCCCGCAGGCGTCGAGCACCCAAGATGAGAAGCTTGCGCCGGGGTTTTCTTCTTTCTCGCGCTCTACGCTAGCATCTATATCGGCTATGAGTTCATGCGGGAAGCGTATAGCCTTTTTGTCTGACTTGTTATTTTTGTTTCCTGTAGCCATTGCTGGTGCTCATATTCTTTTGCGTAGTGGTTACACACCATACAATAAAAAAACTCTCAGTAAAACTATTGACGTGGGTGCACACCAAAATGTAAGGTGGTCGCACACCTTATCCACAGGTAAGGCACAGGCAACACACAAAATAGCGAAGCCCGCAGGTGCTACCAACACCAACGGGCCTCTTACCACCACCGATAGCATAATTATCGAGGCAGCTATGCAAAATCATACCACACCCTTAACCGGGCGGAATTCCCTCACCCCGAATAAGTTCACCTGGCGCTTTCTGGCGGTATCACGCTCAGACCGCAACGCCAAACCTTGCCGCATGTCCGTAGAGGCACACACCGAGCGTGAAGCCCGCCAAGAGTTGGCCCCTCACTTCATCCTGTCATTGGCCGCCCGCCTGCCGATCCCTGAGGTGAGCCATGTTTAAAATCATCGTCACCACCAAGAACCACCGCACCGGTAAAACCACGGTAGAAACCTGCCGCCGTCGTTATAAAACCTACCGTGGTGCTGAGAAGGCCGCTCAGGGTATGCGCTGGGTATGTAGGCCGGATGGCGTAACCGCCACCGAGGAAGTTTCAGCCGAGGTTGTGGAGGTGAAAAATGCGTAAGCCAAAGCACGAACCAGTCGCAAACATCCTATCGCTTGCTGAACAGGCCGAGCAAATTCTAACCGTCATCTATAACAGATGTTCCGATGATATCCCCTTTGATTTACTGGAAGTTATCGGTGTGGCAAAGGACTTAACCGCAAAGGTGGCTAGCTGGCTTCAAGTTGTTGAAGGGGGTGAGGCATGAACACATACAGAATCATCGGTTATGCCGTGAATAAGCGCTTTCTGACGGTCGGTATTCACTTTGACATCAAGGGCGAGAACGCGAAGGCAGCGACCGCAAAGGCGATGAACCAAGCGCAACAGGATGGCTATTCGCACATCCGTTTCAACCAGATTCGTGAGGTGAGCCATGCGTAAACCTATGCCCCTTATTGATGCTAGAGGCCGTGTTGAGCAAGCGAAAGCCACCCTTTCTGTATGGCTTGAGGCAACAAAGGCGGCTGAGTCCGATAGACATATGATCGGTGCGGTAATGTCTTTGCTGGAAGGTGTGACAGAGGCAATGGACGAGGCGGAAAGTAGTCTCGGTGAGTACGTCATGCGTGACCATTCAGGGGGTAAATCATGAGCCAGGAAATCACCTTAGCTAAGGCGGCAGAAAAGGCCGAACAGGCGGAAGTCGTCAGTCGTCTATTAGAGAGCTATCCGCACCAGATGGCAGAAAGTGAAGTTGCCGCCATTGCCTCGTTACTGGCCCGACTAACAGGTGAGGTTGCTACATGGCTGATTGAAGAACAGGCTCAGCGCATGGATGCCGAAGCGGCGAAGCGTGGAGGTAAACATGCATAGCATTATTTCGCTGCTTGATGCCCTGATCAAGATTGAAGCCCTGGCCGCAGCAGCCGGACACCTTGCGCCGAATGGTGATGAAGGGGAGGTAAAACACCGCCTGTTGGAAGTTATCGAGATAACCGCCAAAGAGGCGCAGGACGGTAACAAGGGGGCTGGCTATGTCGAATCAAACTAACCGTTACCGCGTGTTTACTTACGCTACTGATGCCGCTGGTTGCCCTATTTCCCCCGTCTGGTATGGCAATGCTCAGAACCAGAATGAGGCTATCAAAAAGGCGTTGGACGAGGCTGTAGAGAATTGTTGGACTATGACCAAAGTCATTGGCGTCCAGATGAAGCGCAAGCCGCAGGCGGTGGCGGCATGAGTCCAAGAACTATCACGGTTGTCGAAGCCACCCCTGACGGTATCAACGTCATGGCCCGTAACGAGGACGGCATTTATCAACATACCCGGCTGGTGGGCTACTCCGCAATGATCCGTCAACTGGATGGCGGGCAATACGATAGCCAGCTCTCCGAGGGTTTACGGGTACTGGCTGAAATCTACCGGGGCATTACTAACGACTGGTTCAGACAGTCCGACGAGCAAGCTATGACGTGCTGGCGCTGGATTGTGGCCGCACTGTTTATCAATGAGCAACTGGCGCAGCACGGCACCATTGAAGCCACCAAAGAGGACGGTACAACAGAGCGTGCCGCTGTTTACCACGGGGATAATGGCGGGATTGTCATCTATCCGGCAACTGAGCGTTTCGCGCTGGCAAACAACGTTGAGGGGATAGCCTTTGAGACGTTCGGCGCAGAAGCCCACAAGAAGGCCGTCATGATTTACCAGTCCATGACCGAGGCAGACACCAACGGCGGCAATCTCAGGCTATCACAGTGGGGGCGGGATGCGATGGCTCAGCTACATGATGGCTTTATCCAACAGTTGAACACCGAAGGCATACCGCCAGCACCTACGGCGCACTAAGGGGAAATCATGCGTAATATCGAATTAATCCGCGAAGTGACCAAAGCAGCCGCCAACCGCTGGCCGGATGTGTTGCCGATGGTGGGAATTGACGTTCCCGCCAGCCCACGCGCACAAGTGGCCTGCCCGGCCTGTGGTGGGAAAGATCGCTTTCGTTTCGACGATAACGGGCGCGGTTCGCATTTCTGCAACCAGTGCGGGGCCGGTGACGGGTTAGACCTCATCCAGAAGGCGAACCGGTGCGATGCCACCGAAGCCGCTCGGATGGTCGCTGATGTGCTGGGTATTGATTACCGGACAGCAGATACAGCACCAGAGACCACCAGCCAGAGCAAGGCAGCAATGGGGGCCGAGCGCCAACAGCGCGAGCAGGAACGCCAGCAAGCTGAGGCAGTGGAGCAGGAGCGGAAGCGCCAGAAGTTTACCCGTCGTTATACAGCGTTATACAACAGCGCTTCACCGGGTGAATCAGCCTATCTCACCGCCAAAGGGCTGACCGGGTTCACCTTCCCCATGCTGGCAGATAGCCGCCTGCTGGTGGCCCTGACCGATGAAACAGACGCAGTTACAGCAGCGCAGACTATCACCGCCACCGGGGAAAAGCGGCAGGTTACAGACGGGGCCAAGCGTGGCGCATTCCATGCCGTAAACGCCACAGAACAGCCTCACACGGTGATTATTGCCGAAGGGTTGGCAACCACCTTAACCGCTCACTTGATGCGCCCTGACGCGCTGACGGTGGCCGCTATCGATGCCGGGAACCTACTACACGTTGCGGAGGCGATGCGCCGTAGGTATCCAGCCGCGCAGATCATCATTGCCGGAGATAACGACTGGCACCTACCCGGCGAACTTGACGAGCACGGCAAACCGAAGAAGAACAGCGGGAAGATAGGCGCAGAGAGGGCCGCCGCCGCCGTGGCTGGATGGGTATCACTGCCACCGACAGAGCATGAGGCGGATTGGGACGACTACCGCCAACAGAACGGCCTAGAAGCCGCTACACAAGCATTTGACGATTCGCAGTATCAGCACAAGGGGGAAGGCGTGAGCGTCCAACTGAAAGCCATTGAGGGCGGTAAAAAAGACAGCCAAGAGGCTGACCCGCTAAAACCTCGCATTGAAAGCCGCAAGGATGGCATTTTCTGGATCACGCCGAAGGTAGACCAGGTGAGCGGCGAGGTGATCAACAATGAATCGTGGTTGTGCTCACCGTTGGAAGTTATCGGCACCGGCAGGGACGACAAAGACCAATACCTGATTATCCGTTGGCTACCGGTAGGCGAAACCCTGCCAACAACCGCAGCTATTCCCCTGGCCGACATTGGCGAGCGTGAAGGCTGGCGTACCCTAAAAGCGGGCGGGGTGAATGTGACCACGAAAACCGCACTCAGGGCAACCCTGGCCGACTGGTTACAACGTGCTGGCTCTCATGAGATTTGGCGCGTGGCGCAGGCTACAGGTTGGCAGTGCGGGGCATACATCATGCCGGATGGTGAGGTCATTGGTTCACCTGAAAGGCCGGTGCTGTTCAATGGCCGCAGTGCTGCCGCTGCCGGGTACACCGTCAAGGGAACGCCGGAGGGATGGAGGGATTCGGTGGCACGTTTGGCGCGGGGTAATCCGTCCATGATGGCCGGTATCGGTGCGGCACTGGCTGCCCCACTCATTGGGCTGGCCGGTGCTGACGGGTTCGGCATTCACTTCTACGAGCAATCGAGCGCCGGTAAGACCACCACCGCCAACATTGCCAGCAGTCTGTACGGTGAACCTGACGCCTTGCGCCTGACGTGGTTCGGTACCGCGTTAGGGATAGCCAACGAGGCCGCCGCGCACAATGACGGACTGATGCCGCTGGATGAGGTGGGGCAAGGCGCTGATCCGGATAGCGTGGCGAAATCGGCTTACACCCTGTTTAACGGCGTGGGTAAGCTGCAAGGGGCCAAAGAGGGCGGCAACCGTGATTTAAAGCGCTGGCGTACCGTGGCGCTCAGTACCGGGGAAATGGACATTGAAACCTTCATCGCTACCGCTGGCCGCAAGGTGAAGGCCGGGCAACTGGTGCGCCTGCTGAATATCCCGCTGGAGAAGTCACAGCAACACCATGAAACGGCCAACGGCAAGGCTCACGCCGACGCCTTGAAAGATGCCTATCAGCACAACTACGGGGCCGCTGGGCGCTTTTGGATTAAGCACCTTGCCGACCACCAGCAACAGGCCATTGCCGCAGTCAGAGCTGCTGAGGAACGTTGGCGCTCACTGATACCTGCAGACTATGGGGAGCAGGTTCACCGGGTAGCGGCGCGGTTCGCTGTACTGGAGGCGGCGCTGTTGTTCGGGTGTGTCGTTACCGGTTGGGATGCGCAGGAATGCCGGGACGCGATCCAGCACAACTTTAACGCCTGGATCAAAGAGTTCGGCACCGGCAACAAAGAGCACCAGCAGATTATCGAGCAGACGGAAGCCTTCTTGAATGCCTACGGCCTGAGCCGCTTTGCACCGCTGCCCTACGACCCGCAGAGCCTGCCTATTCGTGATTTGGCCGGATACAGGGACAAGGGGAAGCATGAGTGTGATGCGATGGTCTTCTACACGTTCCCGGCAGCGTTTGAGGATGAGATAGCGCGAGGGTTTAACACCAAGCATTTCGCCAAAGCGCTGGCAGAGGCCGGGATGCTGACACCGCCAGCCAGTGGGAGAGGCTTTCAACGGAAGTCACCGCGTATCAACGGGCGACAGATTAACGTGTACGTGATCCACCACCTGCCAGACGGCGAACAGTCAGAAGAATAAAATCTCTACGTGAGAGAAAACATGTTGGTTCAGTTGGTTCAGTTGGTTCAATTTGTAAAGATGGTTGTTTTTAAAGGTAATTGCCTTTGATTTTGAACCAACACTGAACCAACAAATGCCCGTTTTGAACCAACAAATTATTGTGTTTCTGGCTGGTGGCCCTATTCCCAAGCCAGAAAACCAGCGGAGTGAGTGGGAATGAGCACACAAACCAACGCGCATACCGGGGGCGCAAAACGTACCGGCAGAATGAGCAAGGAGCACCGGGCGGAAGTGCTACGCCTGAAACAGTCGGGCATGGGCTATCGCCGCATTGCTGACATCACCGGCTTTAACCTGAGTACGGTTAAAAGCGCTTGTAAGCGGTCTGGCCTGTTCGCAGACAACCAGGCACACAAAGCCCTGTTTACCATCCCGGAACCGCAGTACGGCACCGCTGTAGCGACAGTAAAGTCATTGCCACCGCAGCGCGTCATTACCGGCCATAAGCAAACGGACGCTTACTTGTGGGTGCTGGAAGTGATCGGCACTAACGAGCTGGCACACGTCGCCGCCGCAGAGGACGCGCTTAAAAAGCTGACCATTACCCCCAAGCAGGCGCAGGAACGCTACACGCAGCACCTTGTAAGCGCGGGCGCGGGTTGGACGGCGGCTTTCTCAACCATGTTTATGGATAATCCGCAGCACTTTATCAACCGGGCCAAGGAGCAGAGCAGCGAGGCGGCCAAGGTGAGAGCGGTATTCGGTAGCTATGAAGCCGCCATGAAGCCCACCCAGGCAGAAACGATGATGCTGGATAAGTACGGGCATCTGTACGTCAGCGATTTGGCGGATGGTGAAACTCGCTCGATGGATTGGGAAGAACACGAACAGGAAGAAGCGGAGCGCCAACGTAAAACCGAGGGGTTCAGGGATGCGCTTCCAGAGCCTCACACGCTCTCGGACGTGGTGAGGGAGTGGCAGTATTGGGATTGGCTCTACGGTATGCGTAAGGCAGCTTACAAGGAGCTGTATAACGATTCCCTGATAGATAGCGAACCATATATTTATGACCGTGAGGATTATCTTTCTGGCCGGTTGTCGCAGATCCGACCGCTCCACCAGCGCGAGGCTGTGGATGTGTTGAAGTGGATACTGGTTCAAGAGCGATTTGACGATGATAACGAGGCAATATTGTTTAATCTCATTGGTGCTAAAGGCATCGAATAGTTACGTGTTTATATTGTTACTCAGATAATATTATTGTTTTCCCAGCAATGGGCGCTTGGAGGTGAGGGTAGGGGTTTATGGGAGTTGGTGGTCAAATGATCAGTAACGATGCCTGCTTGCTAATGATACGATGTAGAAAACAACAACTTCACTATCTATCATGCCTAGCGCCAAGCCTCAGTCGAAAAGCAATGATCTGCTTCTAAAAATTCAGCCGTCTGTTGCTGATGGCAAATGTTATTTAAACGACATTGAACTCATGGGTGTCATCCGTGACGCCAGGAGTGTTCCTGATAGAGCCAGGGGTTTTTTGGTTGAAGGTCTTGCTTGGATTGTGAAGGGCGAAGTAGATAAGGGTATTGATGCTTGTGAGCAATCCATACTACTAAATAGTAGTGATGTAACAACATGGGCAAACTACTCTGTCGCTTTAAGTCGTTGCTGCAAGTATGCAAAAGCCAAGCAAGTGATTTTGCGGTCAATAGATGAAAACATACCTATGATGCTGCTTCATGCCTTCCATTATGCCAGTCGATGGGCCGATATCGACACGATGTCAAAAGTGTTGCCCATGATTGAAGCGGTGAAAGCGGATCAAAGCATCACGGGGCGCATAAAAGATGCCATAGAACAGAGCGCGGGAGTGTTTAACGATATGATAAGCATGGGTGATATCGCAGCACAAGAAATGGCATCCATGGCTTCTGTTGTCATGGAAATTGCAGAGGAAGAGGTGCTTCCTATGATTTCATCTAGGATAGCCAATGATGGCGACGGTTCATATGCTTATATTTTCTCAGTTGACTCACTGGATCACGAGCATATCAATAGGCTTGATAACATGCTCTTCGATAGGATGATAGAGAAAGGCATTAAGTCTCGTCATTGTATTGTCTTCTTCGAGTCTTCCGCTAAGGAGAACGACAATGCCTGTGAGTTGTGATTGTTTTCTTAGCATAGCCAAGAGTTCGCTTGAAAATACAGGCGAACAATGGACGAGGAACGCAATGAGTCGGGCTTATTACTTCATGTTCCATGCTGCAAAAGGCGTTGTTTCTGGCCGAATCCCCATGACTGATAAAAACGGGAATAAGCTGAGGGGCGGTGACCATAAGCGTTTATCTGATTACTTTTGTAGTGGCGACGCCGCCATTGATCACGGGCTCAATTCTGCAACTGCGGAAAAAATCGGACTAAAGCTAAAAGCAGCTCACCAGAAGCGTTGTTTTGCAGATTATGAGCTTCATCGGCACATTAATAGAACAGATGCTCTAGCCATGATTACGTCAGCAGAAGAGATAAACGTAGCGGTGCTTGGGCTGAAAGATTAAGGCCGATTTTATATTTACTATCGTTGAGTAACCCACCTCCCGGTGGGTTTTTGCTATCTGGCCTACTTTCTCACATACACCATTGTTGTCCCTTGGCATACTTCACATCGAGAGCCGTTGTCTCTCCCCGTTCCGCCGCAGTAACTGCATGGCTTCCAGTCATCGACACTCAAGGCACTGCCATACACACCATGGCATTGTTTGCCGTTATATCGTTTGCCGCATCTGGTGTTAATTATTGCGGCATGGGCAGTATAGGTGCCGCAAGAAGTGCATACAGCTATAGGTTTCATTACTCATCTCCTGTGATTGAAGAGGAATGAAAACATGACTCAGTTTATGAGTAAATGGCTGCAAAATGGATGAATAGCAGTCAATAGTAGTCAACACTTTAATTTACGTAAGTTTACAAAATGCTGCTTTCGCGACCTCGTTTACTGTATCGGCCTCTACTCCTTACAATCTTATCTACTGTAAGGAGTGGGCGTTGAATTTGGGCTCAATAATAAAATCGGGGGATCTCTACTTTGCAGGAGCATCAATCCTCATTCTTTTAAGTACACGCCAATTATCATCACGCCATTGGTCGCACTCAATGTGCATGGTTTCACGCTGGAGCATCCGACGTGCCGCATTGCGCACCCTTATGGACTCTCTTGGCATTGAGTAATAAGCACCGGTTAGCCGATGTTCAGCAGCCTTTAATATTGGCTCTACATCGAGCATGTAGTTCGCCATGTGGTGGGCGTAGCTCCATAGCCAACACAGCTCACATAGCTCATCATCGGTAAATTGCTTGGGGACTGATGCGGGCAAATCATCTTGCTTATCCAAGAATTCACCAGCAATTACTTTAGCCAGCAGGTGATCAATAGCTTCAATGCTTTGGCGTTCGGTGAGTTCATCGCGATGTTTTGTACCTAATTTGCGGTGAATAATTTTGTAAATAGCCTGGTACGATAGCCCGTACTTTTCCGTTATGCGATTTACTGCTGTCTGTAGTGGTGTGCGTTCCTCAGTGGCGCTATGTGGTATTTGTCTTGATTCACCTTTGGCCCAGTTCCCATGTAGAAAATCGTCGCATTCACATTGGTACTGGATCACCTTATCTCTGATTTGAGGATTAACTTTGTTAGGGCAGACCGTTTGCATCCAATCAGAAAAGTTATCGAGGGCAAGGCAAATAAACGTAGTTGGTTGGCTATCGATGGAAGGCTGAATAGTAAATTTCTTAATGTGAGTGTTGAACTGTCCTTTTAGTTTTGCGCGTTGCCTTTGCCAATCCATCCCCATGCCTTCCACGATAGGTTTCATTGGTATGTAGGGCTTACCGTAGTGTTTGACGATGTAGATGGGCGAGCCGTGAAAAGGAACGCTGAACGCTAAATGGGCCATGTTAATACCTCCCTATTGAGTGTCTCCTTGGTGGCCTTTCCTGTATCGATTGCGTGTCTGGTTAGTTGGAATATTGACCACTTGCAGCCATTAAGTGAACAATTTTTCTAATGTGATGTGCAAAAAATTGATCGAGGTCTACTTTTCGCGTTGGAAACACTTATCATCTGGTGAGCATTCTAAGGAACAATAACGAATACCGGGTATGCAAAGGATAAACCGATGAGATTAACGAAAGTGCTGGCCGCGCTGGTGGTCGTTTCTGCCTTGGCGGGGTGTGATAGCAGAGAGCCGATTTCAGAGGCGAAGCTAATAGAAAGCGCCGAGAAAGGGGATGTGAGCGCTCAGTTAGAGCTTGCTACCGCATATAGAGTAGGGATAGACGATGTTAAAGAAGACCCAGAAAAGGCGCTTAAATGGCTAACCAAGGCCGCAGAGAATGGCAGCGCAGAGGCGCAGCATTCCTTAGGGATGAGTTATTACATTGGCGGAAATGGCATCATAAAAAGCCAAAGCAAATCAGCGTATTGGTATGAGCGGGCGCTCATGAGTGGCGATGAAAGACCTTTATATATGCTGGCCATCGATTATCAAGCTGGTTTCGGTGTCGAGAAAGATATCGTGAAAGCCTATGCGTTGCTTTTGATTGCTCAATCCAAGGGCCTCAAGATAGCCATAGATGATGATGCAAACTTTACTTCACGTATGACACCAAGTGAAAGGGAGGCGGCATCGAAAATGGCCGAAGAGATTAACGATAAGTACCTACGGAAAGACAAATAACATAACCCGCCGCTTGGCGGGTTTTTTTATGGGCGACAACAAATAAAAACGATCATAACGATCAATTAATCGTTTCATAAAATGCAATATAAACCTTAATCATTGCAAAAATTAAAACTATAATACCTGTATAAATATCAGGGGAGGTAGCTATGAGCAAAGCACACGTTAAGCCGGTATTACTTACCAACAAACAGATTGAATCTATCCGTCAACTGCAAGAGCGCCAGCGCTCCGCGTTCGGCACTGCGCCGACCATCCACGAAATCGCGCGGGGCTTGATGGATAAGGCACTACAACAAATTGAAGGAGCAATGTAATGGAGCAACTACAGCGACTGGCACAAGCCATTGCACAAACGTATATCCGTGACCTTGAGCGGAGCACTGGCAGCAACACGGTGACGTATAACGGCGTAACGGGCTGCGTGAACCGCGATTTGCTTGCTTCGGGGTTGGTCGATAATGCGGTGGCGGCGGCAAAGAATTTGAAAGGCGCTATCGACATTGAGCGAGAGGCTTATAAATCACTTATGGCACTCATCTCACTGGATGGCCGTGAATATCAACTCACTGACCATGGGAAAAACGTTATCGATACAGCAACGCGCATTGCCTTGGCGCAAAACAAGAAGCCAACAATTAATTAATGGGGTAGCAAATGGCAAACGAAGCGCGAGTAGGACACATTGTCTATGTAGTAGAAATGCACGTTGATCAGCTCCTGACGGCCCAGCGACAAGTTAATGAACGCCTGGACAGAATGGACGCCGGATTTAGCCGAACGACCCGATCCGTGAATACCTCCGAGCGCTCAATGCTCAGTCTGTCGAAAGTGGCTACCGCTCTCGGCGCTGCCCTTTCCGTCAGCAAGATTATCGAATATGCCGACGCCTGGACGCTGGCAAGCAACAAAATGATTGGGGTTATCGGGAGTAATGGCGATCTGGCCGGTTCAATGGAGCAGATTGTCAAAGTCTCCAACGCCACCCAGACCAGTGTCACCACTACCACCACGCTGTTTACGCGCATGGCGACCGCAACAAAGAACCTTGGCATCGGTCAGGGCGACCTGCTGACAGTGACTAAGGCTATTAACCAATCCCTTTCCCTGTCAGGTGCTACGGCGGCGGAAACAGACTCCGCGATCACCCAGCTTACCCAGGGCCTTAACCGTGGTTATCTTGGCGGGCAGGATTTTAACTCTGTCGTGTCAGCCGCGCCTCGCTTGATTAAGGCGATGGCAGATTACACCGGTAAAACCACGTCTGAGCTAAAAGAGATGGGCGGAGCGGGTAAGCTGAGTTCGGAAGTCATCGTGAAAGCGGTACTGGCATCTGCCAACGCAATAGATACTGAGTTTTCGAAAGCCATTATCACGTTCTCCCAGCATATGACCGTTGCAGAAAACAACATCATGAAATTTGTTGGTGAATCGACCACGGTTAAAACCGCTGTATCCGGTGCCGGTTCCGCCATTGCTACGCTATCCGAGAACCTGGATAGCTTGGCAATTGTCTTTATCTCGCTATCGGCGGTAATGGGTTCTCGCTTTGTTGGTGCTCTCACTGCCTCTATGGCGGCGCAGGTCAAGCAGGCGGCGGCCACTGTCAATCAGGCGATGGCGACAAGAAAACGCGCTCAGGATGAAGTCGCAGCGGCAGCAGTGACCCAGCGCAAGGCAGCGGCAGACAAATCAGCAGCGCTATCAGCGTTAAATCTTGCGACAGCCGAGTACAACGTCGCCAAGGGCAGCTCTGCGGAAGGTATCGCACTGGCCAATTTAATCAGGATACGCACCGCGTACACCGAAGCTGGATTAATAGCGGCACAGGCAAACAATGCCTTGTCAGCCTCTCAGGCAAGACTTGCCGCTACCGGGTTAACGCTGACCAACGTGTTTAAGGGGTTACAGGCCCTGACGGCACCACTTGGCGGGATTGTCGGTGCGGCAACCTTGGCGGCGGGTGCCATCTATTATTTTTATCAAAAGGCCGAACAGGCAAAGCAAGAAAGCATTGCCTTTGCGGATAAGTTAGAAGGCGTCATCTCAAAAATGAATGAGATGAGCAAATCCCAGTTGCGTGGCGCATTGGCAGATACGGCAGAATCGATAGTCGCTCAGAGAGAGAAAGTAGCGGAACTCAACAAAGAGTATGAGCACGCTGCTGACAGGGTTAAATGGTATGCCCGTGAGCTTGATAACGTTACTAGTGCCAAGGCATCGATAGATATCATCACAAAGTCACAGGAAAGCCTCCTTAATTCCACTCAGAATCTAAACCAGCGGGAAAGGGACTTAAGAGAGGCCAGTGATAAGTTAAGTTTGACCCTGCAACAGCAAGGAAAGATCCAGAGCCAGTTAAATCACGTAACGGCAGAGGCTGAGAGTTCTTTTAACACGCTCAAGCGTGACTTAATCGACACGCATCGCCTCTCAGGGGCAGCAGCCGAGGCACTGGCTTCTACCTTGCAAGTACTCAAGGAGATCAACGCCGAGCAGGGCAAGGCATCAGGTGAGATTACGCCCCCAGTTGACACCTCCAAGTACGATGATTTCATCCATAAGCAGGAGCAGAGCATAGCGCTGTTGCAAAAGGAGGGAGCGGAAAGGGAGAAGCTGAAAGCGGTACAGAATGCTATTAATTCTGGTGCGCTGGAGGTGGACGATAAAGGCAATGTGCTTGAATCGATGAAAGCGCGACGTGCGGAGATCGAGGCGAACGCCGAGGCAGAATTCAAGCTCCAGGAGGCCGAGAAGGGACGGAAGAAAGCCGCAGCCGAGGGGGATAAATCAGCCAGCCAAGCGGAGAATATCGCCCAGAAGCTCGCTAACCTCAAACAACAGTCCGAGCTTGCCGCCACATCAACCCAGGAGTTGAGCCGTGAGCAAGCCATACTCCGTGCCGGGCAGTCGCTAGGGGCGTCCGCAACCGAGAAGCAGGTAAAAGAGGCTCAGGACTACACCGCCGCAATATGGGACGCGACGGCAGCCCTTAAGGCCCAGAATGCCGTGCCTGAGCTGAAAGAAAACGCCAGCTATATGGCTCAAAAGTCACAGCTCGACATGCTGAAAGACGCCAAGGACGCGCAGGGCAAGCTATTAATCAGCCAAGAACAGCACAACCTTCTCTCTGAGCAGTTGGAACTAGAGCACCAGGTTAACTTATCCAAAATCCGCGCCCAGCAGCAGACGGCTAACCCGCTGGTTGAAGCGAGAGCCGAGATTGACCCCGTAACCGCACTGGCTAACCAGAACGCGCAGAAACTGGCCCTGATGAATCAATACCACCAGCAGGAGCAAGCGGCGCTGACGGCGGCCAGACAGAAGAACCAGCTTACCGAAACGCAGTACCAGGAAGCCAAGTTAGCGACGGATGCTCAATATCAGGCACTCATTACCGCTCAAAACACGCAGTTCGAGCAGCAGCGAACAGATGCGCTGTGGACGATGCTAAGCCAGCAGGGGTTAGGCTATGACATGCTCACCAGTGCTGTAGATGCCTTCTCCGGTAACGCATCCAACGCACTGACCGGCCTGATTACCGGCTCAATGTCAGCAGAAGAAGCTATGCGGTCGCTCGGTAGCACCATGCTGAACAGTGTCGTTAACTCGCTGGTTCAGGTCGGTGTTGAAGCGCTGAAAAACTTCATCATTGCCCAGACTATCGGCAATGCGGGGCAGGCGGCAGCGGCAGCAGCAGCGACGGCGGCAGGTGCGTCAGCGCTGGCAGCATGGACACCGGCAGCGATTGCGGCGTCTATTGCCACCCTTGGCACTGCGTCGGGCACTGGCTTAATGGCTTATCAAACGGCACAGGCAAGCGGGATGGCGCTATCAGTAGCGGGTATGCGCAAGAATGGCGGCCCGGTTAAAGCGGGTAGCATGTACGAGTTCGGCGAAGGCGGCATGTTTGAAGCGCTACAGATGGGCGGCAAAAACTTCCTGCTACCCGGCAACAACGGCAAGGTGATCAGCAACAAGGATTTGATGAAGGGTAGCGATGGTCAGCCTCAGATACGGACACCATCAACGGGCAAGCAATACCAGCAGGATAGCACCAGCAAGCCAAGCGACAAGCAGAGCAATCAAGGCTCAGGGATTAACCTCACTGTACTGGTAGATAACCACGGCCAGCCGATGAACGTCAGGGATTACCAAATGGAGAAAGGGCCAACCGGTGACGACATATTGCGCCTGTGGTGTGAGAACTTCCAGGCTGGTGGCATGACCCGGCAGACAGTGACGGCGTACACGACAGCAAGATCCAAGGCTACCGGTAGCCCTTAGTTTGATGATTTATGCACACCGTAAAAGGGCAGGTTTCTGCCCTTTAGTTTTGATGATTAAGCGACAATTACGAGAGAGCGCACCGGGTGGAGGGAATGCCATGATTCACAGCACAAAGAAAAAGGTTAACCGCTACTTTAACGGCAAGATTACCGCAAGGCTGATTGTGTCGGTCGAGGCTGATATTGTCGCCCTGGTCGATGAGGTGATAACGGGCAACCCAACACACCCCGCAGCGCGGAACCGTTCGGAGTTCGTGAGGCTGGCAATACTGGAGAAACTGGGGAGGGGCGGGTAGGTAAATCTTTGTCCCTTCACCTGACAGGCCACCAGCCCCCTCCCACTTTAACGCTAACCCGATTTTCTTGGATTCATAGGCCCGTAAAACGAAACATAAAGCAATTCGCAAATTGTGCTAGAAGCCGCACCACGACAGGGATAAGCCCGATTGCGCACGATTCGCATTTCTTTTAACTCCCATATTATTTCGTATTCAAAAATCTGGAGATTGCGAAAATGAGAGAGCAAACCAGGCGCTACACAGACGCACTCCCCCGCATTGGCTTGGCGTACCTTGGTAATATGCGCCGGGATTTGGCAGATGTGCCAGACGGCCACGCCACCTACGCCACCACCGAAAGCGGGACGCTGTGGATCACCAGGAATGGCAACGGGTACACGGCCACCATTAACGGGCATTCGTTCAGGCTATCACTGACAACCACCCAGGCCGGTTATGGTGTACGGCATTGGTATCTATGCCCTCACTGCCACCAGCGATGTGCAAAGCTCCATATCGGGCGTAAGAGCATCGCCTGCCGTAAGTGTTGGGGGCTTCACTACGCCAGCCAGAGCGAGGATAGGTTAGCCAGAATGCGCCGGTTAATGAGAAGTAAGCGCCTTGCCATCTGGAGCCATGACACACCGGAGTTAATGAACCTGTTCAAGACGCCATTTCATTTTGACAAGCCCAAGGGCATGAGGTGGGAAACGTTCGAGCGTAAGCGTTGGCAGTTATTCCGGCAGGAGGAACGGTACTGGAAGGTATTCATGCCTGTCATTGAGCGCCTGACAGGGAAGATTGAGCGTCAGGGTGACACTGTGAGTTAATAATATTAACGCGCAAATGCGAATTGCGAATAAGGTCGCAGGGTTCCAGGCATAGGCGGTGATCCAGATAATGCCGATCACCACCGAATGGCAGCATTTAACACCATAAAGTTAAAAATGTACGTTAGTCCCTAAGCTCAATATTCTAACTAATGTGTATGTTGCCAATGATTAAGCTAAAATGGCGGTGATCCACGTTGGCATTGATCACCACCACTACCCTAAGGTTGCCCTACGGGATGGGCGGTTGATAACAGGCTACCAATTATCGGAGGTGATACCGTGCTTGACCGTCATACTATGGAACTGGCGTTAATCAGCGTCGCCAAGCGGGAGGGATTGACCTTGAACGGTAAAGACCTGCTAGACATCCGTACCAATGTTTCTATGGCACTGGCGGCCAAGGAGCGGCACCGGCAGCGGATGAACACACCGGCCTACCAGTGGAAGAAGCCAGCACCGAGGCGATAAGTAATTATTTTTGATAGAATCGATAGCGAATTAAAGAGGAACGCCCCAGAGCTGGCAGGCTAAACCGGGGCGTAAAGTACAGTGTATAACATGGTGTCGTACGGTGTCATTTTAGCGGATTTTAGCGCTATTAGCCACTCGTTCGCTGCCATTTGAGGTGTTTCATGGTGGCAGAGAAAAAGAACGATGGCATTTTTATCATTGACCGATCTGTATTCTTGTCGGCTTGTGATATCAGTCTGAACGCAGCGGTTTCATTACTTGTAATAGCAAGGGGATCGGGCAGGGACAACGCTACAACTTCTTGGAGCCACAACGCAATTGCTGACTATGCTGGAATAACCAGAAAAAGGGCATCTGATGCTATGTTGCTCTTGATTGAACACGCTTTAGTTGAGCAGGTTAAATCAGGTTCACGCCCTCAATACAAAATTAAAATATCAGAGTTAGAAGATGACTATATTTTCCTGCCAAACTCTATTGTTGATGGTGTCGGTGATGAGATAGCCCCGGTTCGTCGTCTTCGGCAAATGCACGATGTGCAACTACTACGCTTGTTCATCCTACTTTATTCAATACACGACCTAGATAACGAAGGCGGCATGCCCATTGGTATGACTAGGAGGGCGAAAGATCTCAATTTAAAACTCCAGTATACAAACGATATCATGGCTGTGTTTAGCTGCTCTGGTTGGGGTTATGAGTACAACTGGCCTTGGTATTCCCGTTCAGAGTTGTTCATTGATAATGTGACATCATTTGAGACATTCCAGGATGGTATGAGTGAGCTTCGAAGCATGGGATTAATCGAAGTCTACGGCTACGTCTATGAGGCTTCTCTTGATGACGCAGAGATTGTCGGCCCGTCCTATGGTAGGAGTGTAGTAGAGGATTTATTTGAGCAATTGCAAAGAGAATCTAACCGACGTTTCGACCTTAAAGAACAGAGTCATTTTGCAATTGTCCCCAAACATATAAAAGCCCCTGATTTCCGTACAGTCGTACGGCTTCGTTATCGTCCACATACCACCAAAACTTCAAGATGGCACGCTCTTGAAAGTGAGCGTGATTCTTACTGCAGGAAACTGCTCCAGAAGGCGATAGACCTTGAAACTGCAAAAGCTATAGAACGTGAGGATGATTATTAATTAATCAAACCTTACACATCAAGGGTTATCAAAGCTTATCAAGGTATATCAAAGCTATTCAAAGAGACTAAGAATGCTCCCCCAAACCCCCAAGGGGGATTGGGCTGTTGTCAGATGACTTCAAGGTAAAGGCTTCGACACACCAATTGCTGAGGAAATCAGGCTGGCATTATTTCCCTGACAGTAGGTCAGAGGGCAACAAGGTCACCACAAGGTATTGCGGTAACACAACACCCCTAACTACGGTTGGAGCGCCGCTGATAAGATGGCGGCATTGTTCCCTTGACGCTTCCAGGCGCTGTAAATGTCCTTATCCCACGCCTTACCGCCTTTGGTCTGATACCCGGCCTCATTCAGCCGTTCAGCGATGATCCGGCCATTGTCCAAACCTTCCCCGATAGTCTGCGCCACAATGGCAACCACAGCCTTTTCATTGTACGGGTGTGGAGGTATGCCGGGCTTACCGCCAATCAGTGCCGCCGCTGCCGTTTCCATTCGCTCCACCAGCGCCAGCATACGCTTATCAGAATCAGCCACAGGGCGATTTAGCTTGCTCCTGATGGCATCGACCAGCCAAGCCGACTTATCGCCACCTGACGCCGCTACGGCCTGATTAAAGGCATCCTGTAAATCTACCGGAACCCGGAACGCCACTAAGTTGGATTTGCTCACGGTCACACCTCGATAGCCAGTTGATAGGCATACAGTGTACTACTGTATAACAGTGTTATACATAGCTGGTGGCAGAATTTAAGGACTCGATAGGGGCAGATGACTCCTTCCCTGGCTGGCGGAGGTTTCGGAGAAGTATCGACGCGAACGGCATGATCGGCACTGAACCAACACGAAAACCCCCTTTGTTGGTTCAAAACGGCCTTGTGTTGGTTCACTTTTTGAAAATATATCCTTATAAAACAACCATCTTTACAAATTGAACCAACTGAACTAACTGAACCAACATACTTTTGTTTATATATAGAGAATCCCCAGAGCAAAAACGCTTTCAAACGGTGAAACGGGGCTTAGCGGGGAGCTAACCACCTTAAATGTGTGACTTGTGTCACAATATGGTTTTTGGCTATTTCGGTACGCACTCAAAAGTACGCAGACCGGTACGCAGCGAAAACGCACCTAACGGTAAGATTACGGTAAGGTCACACTAAGGTTTACCTGATGGTTGCGAGCTGAGCCAACTATTTGGCTGAGTGGTGCTGCGGTTTCCAGTCGTGAGGTTTCCAAGCAGGTTTCCACCGAAAAGAGGGTTTCAGCGTGGCAACTATAGACCGCTAAATTTTGGACTGGTTAAGACGGAATGAGCGCCAAACGTAGCAACATCAACAGCGCCTAACCCGCGTACAGCTTGGCTCTGAGCGGTGTTGAGAGCCTCATAATCGCTGAAGCCCGTCTTAAATAAATTGGCCCGGTTAGCTTTATTTGGATTGTCATCCTGCGGCCCGGCATCCAGCCCGATTAGTTATATTGTGTTTGTCCTGGTGACGACCAACGGCGGTGGCTGGCAATGGTGAAACCCATCTACGCGCTGCCCTTAGCCTGCCTGATGGAGCAACCAAACGGTAGAGCATGTAAAACAAGAATTTGGCTTGATGGTAAGGAAATGAGCCTGTGGAACGGTTCGCAGTGGAAAGGTTCGCAATCAGGTTCGCACCGAAACGGCTGTTTTGAATTGCGTACCTGGTATCCATGCGCGGGGTATCCACTTTGGTATCCACCGAAACGGTACTATCTGAGCGGATACCGGAAAAAGATTCCGGTAGAGCCATGAGAGGTAATCGAGCCACAAAGGCAACAGATCCATGAAGCGGGATTATCCCGTATGTACCAGGGGACAAAAATGTCCTTTGGTTTTGGTTCGATGTGTGGGCTATCATCCGTTCGGCTTTTGAGCCAGATTTGGGGATGACTTTTCATTTTGGGACTACGCTAGGGACTATGAAATGAATGGTGATGAAATACTTTCATTACATAACAGTTAGTTACTTGGCTAATTCAAATACGGCGACGGTATCTGAGTAATTCCTCAGTCGTAATATCCCCAAACTCCATGTAAACCGCTGTGTGATGGCAATATCACAGGGCAGTTTATAGCTTATACCCTAATGGTTTTCTCTCTCCGTGGAGCTGCGCCTTGAACCGCCTGACCGAAAAGCAGCTCCAGACTCTCTTGCTGCAAAAAAACCTCGCCAAGCAAACAGTCCCCGAAGTTTCATTAACTACGGCTCTGGCCGCTGCTTTCAAGACGATGATCCAGCAGGGCGAGTTCATCACCGGCCAACGTTTACCGGCCAGCCGTGCGTTGGCAGCCTCATTGCAGTTATCCCGAGGGACCATCGAGAACTGTTATACGGCGCTGGAAACCGAGGGATACGTCTGCAGAGAGGTGGGGCGGGGAAGCTTTGTCGCGCAAAGACAGCAACCTTTGCTGGGCCTGACTAGCGAGCACTCAGCTGCACCCTCTGGCGACCAGGTCACATTGAGCCGGAGATCGTCACAGCATACCAGGCCTGAGCCAGGCAACCTGTCCCAGCAGCGGGCATTTAGCCCGGGCATGCCTGAAACCCGTAATTTCCCGATCCATACTTGGCTCAGGCTATATCAGCAAACCGTCAAAGAAGAGGGGCTGTCTATCTCGGCGGGCAGCAACTTGCAGGGCAATATTCACCTGCGGGAGGCGATTTGCGATTTCCTGCTGGCCGAGCGGGGCGTGAAGGCGCAGGCCGATAGAATTCTGATTGTGAGCAGTACGCAGCAGTCGCTGTCTTTATGTGCGCAGGTCCTGGCGGATGCTGACGATAGCGTCTTTATCGAAAATCCGGGGTATACCGGTGCGATTAAGGCCTTTCGGGCGGCCCAGCTAACGCCTATCCCGATTACCGTGGATGAGCAGGGGATCTGTACCGACGAAATCATTCGCTCTCAGGTTAACGGCAAATTTGTCTATGTCACCCCTTCCAACCAATATCCGACCGGTCGAGCACTTTCGCTGGCCAGGCGGTTGGCATTAATTGAGGCGGCTAAAGCTCGGGATATGTGGATCATCGAAGATGACTACGACAGCGAGTTTCATTACCAAGGCATTGCGACGGCCTGTTTGCAGGGGTTAGACCCCCATCAGCGCACCATTTATATGGGCACCTTCAGTAAAACCCTGTTCCCGGATCTGCATGTGGCTTATATGGTGCTGCCAGAAGCGCTGGTAACACCCATGACCACCGCGCGGGCGAATACGGACAGCCAGGTTTCGGGGATCGCTCAGCGCACGCTGGCAAAATTCATTATGCAGGGACATTATCGCGAACATGTCCTGATGATGAAGAAAATATATTCATCCCGTGCGGCGCTGTTTATTAACGAGATCAACAAGCACTGCGGCTTAAAGGTGAGGGTTATAGTGCCTAACTGCGGCTTGCAAATACTCTGCCTGGTGGAAAGTAAACAGCTTGAGCAAGCTGTTGCCCATCATGCTTCTGAGTATAATTTAACTCTGAGAAGCGTTTCCGAGTTTTGTACTGCCGATATTCCCTTATCTGGCTGGTTGCTGGGTTTCGCGGCTCTGGACCCTATTGAGATAGCCTATAACGTCGAGCAGTTTTCCCAGTTGCTAATGCGCTGTTTAAACGAGATGGATAATTAGCCGCTGAAATGGTCCGGTGTCTATAGCGGATTGGTCCATTAACCCCGCCCTATGGCATCGCCTATACTTGCGCCACTTTGAACATGCAGGGGTAGGACTATGTTGATGACTAAAAATGGCGTTACCATCAGGGAAATAATCGCTTCAGATAGAGTGGGTTGGGAACATCTGTGGCAGCAGTATCTGCACTTTTATCGTGCCGATGTCAGTGCCGAAATCACCGAAAAAACCTTTATCCGCCTGTGCCAAAAACAGGATTTGGTCGGCCTGGTCGCCGTTAACGATCAGGGGCAGATCCTCGGCTTTATGCATTTGGTTTATCACGCCTCGACCTGGAGTGATAAAAACTATTGTTATATTGAGGATTTGTTCGTTGATAAAAGCGCGCGGGGACAAAACGTGGCGGAGAGCTTATTTAATGAAGCTTATCAACAGGCGGAAGTGAGAGAGTCAAGCCGCGTTTACTGGATGACCCAGGAGTTTAACTCCTCTGCCCGTTCGCTGTACGATAAAATCGGCCAAAGAACCTCGTTTATTATTTATAGTAAAAAATAGTACGGCGTTAAAAAATAAGGCGACGGGGTTTAACCGTCGCCTGTTGATTATTCTAGATAAAACACTTCACGCAGCGGTGAGCTGACCGGGCTATGATCGGGATTGCTCGGCATCACATCGCCCATATGCTGCCACCAGCGCTGGCAGACGGCGGTGTTGGCCACAGCATCCCAACGTTCTTCAGATTCAATCTCCACATAGCCAAACAGCAGGTTGCGTGCTTCGTCCAGGAAGATGGAATAGTGGTGTGCACCGTGCTCCTTCAGCACCTGTTCCAGCTCTGGCCAGATCGGGTTGTGGCGCTGCTGGTATTCGGCGTGCGCATCCGGGTTTACCTGCATCACAAAAGCTTTACGGATCATAGGTTTTCCTTAAGGGTCACAGCGCGGCTAAATACAGCGCACGAACCTGTTCGCGATCTGCCGTGCGTGGGTTGCAAGGGGCACATGGGTCAGCCAGCGCTTTATCCAACCAGCCTTCGATATCGGCTTCCTTGATACCCAGGGCCGAGAAACCTGCCGGAATACCCACGCGCAACGAAAGCGCGCGAATGGCGGCTATCGCCAGATGGCTGGCCTGTTCTTCGTTCATGCCTTGCGTGTCCGCCCCCATTGCCTGCGCAATACGGGCAAAGCGAGCCACGGCATTCGGGCGGTTAAACTCTTCGATTACCGGCAGCAGGATGGCATTGCAGACGCCATGCGGCAGATTGTGGGTCGCACCCGGCTGGTGAGCCAATGCGTGCACCAGGCCAAGCCCGGCGCTGTTGAACGCCATCCCTGCCAGGTATTGCCCATAGGCCATCATTTCCCGTGCCTGCAGGTTTTTGCCGTCATCTACAGCGGCAGGTAGCCAGGTGCTAATCAGGCGGATGGCTTCCAGCGCCGAGTGATCGGTCAGCGGGTGAGCGCCTACGGAAACATAGGCTTCCACCGCGTGGGTCAGCGCGTCCATACCGGTGGCGGCAGTCACGCTGGCGGGAATATCCAACATCACCTGCGGGTCGTCCACGGCGATGTCAGGGATGATGTTGGTGTCGATGATCACTTCTTTGACGTGCCGGAGGCTGTCGATGATCACCGCGTTGCTGGTCATCTCGGCTGCGGTGCCCGCAGTGGTATTGATGGCCACCAAAGCTACTCCCGGATGTTTGACTTTGCCAACGCCGGAATAGGCGGTAGAGGGGCCTGGGTTGCCGGTGAGGATTTTAATCGCCTTGGCGGTATCGATTGGGCTGCCGCCACCGAAGGCAATCAGATAGTCGCACTGCTGCTGTTTGAACGCTTGCCAGCCCTGTTGCACCAGTTCTTCAGTAGGGTTGGGGAACACCTCATTGAACATGGCATAAGGCAGCGTATGCTGTTGCATAGCGTTAAATAGGCCTTCCAGCAGGCCGAGCTCAACCAGTTGACCGTCGGTGACGATCAGCGCCTTACCCCATTGCTTCTGTGCCAGCAGCTTGACCATATCTTCAATGGCGCCGCAGCCGTGCAAACTGATTTTCGGTAATGCCAGCATGAAACTCATGATATTGCTCCTGAAATGAGAAACCGTTGTGATGCGCCCGCCGTAGCGGACGCAGGGCACCGATGTCTCAATCCTTGAGCGCGGCGGCCAGTGGTGTCACGCCGAAACGTTTGGCCAGCGCCGTCAGTTGGCTGCCGGAAATGGTTTGCTTCTTGCCCCCCATCGACAGCACTTTCACCATGATCTCGGCCGATTTTTCTGCGGTGTCGATCAGGCCGAAAGCGTCGTCCAACGTTGGGCCTGAGCCGAAAATGCCGTGGAATGGCCACAGCACCAGGCTGTGTTCCTGCATCTGTTCGGCGGTCTGGGTGCCGATACCGTCGGTCCCTGGCACCATCCAGGGCACGATGCCGATGCCGTCTGGGAACACCACCAGGCACTCGGTGCTGCCTTCCCACAGCAGGCGGGTGAAGCTGGCGTTGTCCAGTTCCTGCACAAAGCTCAGAGCGATCAGGTTGGTGGCATGGCAGTGCATGATGACGCGATCACGGCCAGAGGTGACGTTCATACGCACGATGTGCGACTGGAAATGAGCCGCCAGTTCCGAGGTCGGAAAACCTCCCTGCGAAAGCCCCCAGTGGATGTGGTAGGCGGTGCCGTTGTGGTTCAGTTGTAACAGCACCAGATTCTCTTGCGGTGCCAACTGCACGTTGCGGAAGAACTTGCCTGAACCGGTGACCAGGAACCAGCAGTTGGCGAGCTCGGTTGCAGGTTGCGTCAGCTCTACGCAGCGCGGTTCGGCCACGAAGTCGCTACGGAAAGGCTCAACATCTTCCGCCAAAAGCCGCAGGCTGACGTTGCCGCCGTTGCGCTCATCCCAGCCTTTGAGCCACATGTCGCTGGTGGCTTTGATCATGCCCTGGACGAACCAGGAAGAAACTATCTGTTGCATTGCGCTACCCTTAACGTTGGCTGAGGATCTGTTGTTCGTAGTTGCGTACGTTGTTGAGCCAGCTGGCATCAGCCGGGACATCGTTACGCTGGCAGTAGGTTTCCCACACGGCTTGCCATGGCAGGCATTTCTGTTCTTCCAGCAGGGCCAGGCGGGCAGTGTAATCGCCGCTCTCTTCGATCTTGCGCAGCATCTCGGTCGGCTCCAGCAGCGCACGCAGCAGGGCTTTCTTCATGTTGCGGGTACCGATCACCCAGGCGGCGATGCGGTTGATGGAGGCGTCGAAGAAGTCCAGGCCGATGTGGACGCGGTTGAACAGGTTGTTGCGCACGATCTCACCGGCAATCGCCTGCGTTTCGTCGTCCAGCAGCACCACGTGGTCGCTGTCCCAGCGCACTGGGCGGCTAACGTGCAGCAGCAGGCGTGGTACATAAAGCATGGCGCTGGAGATCTTGTCGGAGATCACTTCGGTTGGATGGAAGTGGCCCGCATCCAGACAGAGTGCGGTCTGGCGGCTGGTGGCATAACCGAGATAAAACTCATTGGAACCCACGGTGTAGCTCTCTGCGCCAATCCCGAACAGCTTGCTTTCCACCGCGTCGATATGGTGTGCCGGGTCGAGTTTTTCGCTAATCACTTCGTCCAGCGCGCTTAATAGACGCTGGCGCGGTGCCAGGCGATCGATCGGCGTATCTTTCATACCGTCCGGGATCCAGATGTTCATCACCGAAGGCGTACCGAGCTGTTCGCCAAAATAGGCCGACACGCGGCGGCTGGCCTGGCAATGTTCAATCCAGAACTGACGGATTTCCGGGTTGGCATGTGACAGCGTAAAACCGTCGGCGCTCAGCGGGTGCGAGAAGCACGACGGGTTGAAATCCAGCCCCAACTGGTGCTGTTTGGCCCACTCCACCCAGTTTTTAAAATGGCGTGGTTCAATTTTGTTACGGGCGACTGGCGTATCAGACTCCAGATAGATCGCGTGCAGGTTCAGGCGTTTTGGGCCAGGGATCAGCGCCAGAGCCTGTTCCAGATCGGCCCGCAGCTCTTTGGCGTTGCGTGCTTTGCCCGGGTAGTTGCCGGTGGCCTGAATGCCGCCGGTCAGGGAGCCTTCCGGATTTTCGAACCCGGCCACGTCATCTCCTTGCCAGCAGTGCATCGACACTGGCAGGGTTTCCATTGCGCTAATCGCGGCTTCAACGTCCACGCCAACGGCAGCAAAGCGCTGTTTTGCCAGTTCCCAAGCTTGATCGATCGAGCTTTTCATATGCAAAGTTCCTTAGGTAATTGACTCAACGACTGAAATTGCGACCAGTGGGCGGCAAAGTCTGGATTGTCGCGAGGGGTAAAGTTTTGTAGTGGGAAGTTCTGTGCCACGATGCGGCGGAATTGCCCAATGTCGCTGACGGCGTCCAAGGCCATCAACTGGCAGCCGATGTTGCCCAGGGTTGAGGCTTCGATTGGCCCGGCGCTGATGGCCAGCCCGCAGGCATTGGCACACAGCTGATTAAGAAAATGGTTCTGGCTGCCGCCGCCGACGATATGCAAATGGCTGAGCGGGCGGCCGTGCATCGTCGCCAACTCCTGTGCGACCTGGCGGTAGAGCATGGCGAGGCTGTCGAAAATACAACGCACCAGTTGGGCTGCGGTTTCCGGCACCGGCATCCCGCGTTCGCGGCAGCTGTCCTGAATGGTTTGGCACATGTTGGCCGGGTTGATAAAGCGATCGTCATTGGGGTTAACCAATGAACGGCAGGCTGGCTGTTGGGCCGCTTGAGCGATCAGGGCAGGCAGATCGCTGATGTTCAATTCCTGAGTAGCGCGTTGCAGCAGCCACAGGCCCATGATGTTTTTCAGCACCCGATAGCCCGTTGCGCCGCCCTCATTGGTGATATTGGCCGCCAATGATGCCGGGTGAACCACCGGGATTGGGCTTTCGATGCCCATCAGCGACCAGGTGCCAGAGCTGAGATAGGCGGCATTGGCATCTTGCAATGGCGTAGCAAGTACCGCGCTGGCGGTGTCGTGCGTTGCCACGGCAATCACCGGGATCTGCTGACCACTGGCGCTGGTCCAATAGCCCACACGGTTGCCTGGAGGTGTCGGTTTGCCAAACCAGCTGGCAGGTACCCCGGCCCAGGCCAACAGTTCCTCATCCCATTGATCGCTTTTAATATTCAGCAGCTGGGTAGTGCTGGCATTGGTGTATTCCCAGTTCAGCTCCCCCGTCAGGCGAAAGTGCAGGTAATCCGGGATCAGCAGCAGGTGAGCCACGCGATCTACCAGTTCTGGCTGCTGTTCGCGCAGGGCACGCAGCTGGTACAGCGTATTGAAAGGCAGGAATTGAATGCCGGTGCGTTGATAGATATTGCTGCGGCCCAAATCCTGCTGGGCTGTTGCCATCAGCCCCTGGGTGCGGGCATCACGGTAAGAAACGGCCTGGCCGACCCGCTCACCTTGGGCATCCAACAGCACAAAATCCACGCCCCAGGTATCGATGCCGATGCTATCGAGGCGAATGCCTTCTGCATCAAGCTGCGCCAGCGCCTGACGGATGTTGCCTTCCAGCGCATCCAGATCCCAGCAGTCTTGCCCTGCCCGGTGCTGCAAACGGTTGGTGAAGCGGCTAACTTCACGCAGCTTGAGTTGTTGCTGCTCTGGTTGATAGCTCGCCAGCATCACACGTCCACTGGAGGCTCCAAGGTCGATGGCGACAGTATTGCGAATAGTCATGAGAGAAAGCCCGTGATTGCTTGATGCGAGCAGTGTAGGAAGTTGCCGCTGCCCGGGCCTTCTCGCCACTGCCAACGCCAGAGGGGGATTGGCAAAATGGCAAAGGTAAAGGTGAAGTAGCTCACAGTTTACGACTCGGGCCGGTTTTCGCCCGGTTGTGACCTTGTACGCATTTCTCAACATTGCTACGGCTTTCTTAAAAAACGCGCAGCTTTAGCGTGCTTTTCGGTCAAAACCTTAAGGTTTGTTACCGGACGCTTCTCTTACTATCGATTACCGACGTTGCGCGGTAATCCCGCCGCGCCAAAGCTCCGGGGGGCAAGATGAACCTATTGCACAGTAGTGATTTTTTCCCTTCCTGCAGCGCGCCCGTGGTGATCGAACCCCGCGAGCCGCAGCAGGCTTTTCCAGAACATCATCATGATTTTTACGAAATTGTGATTGTCGAACAGGGGGCGGGGGTGCATGTGTTTAATGGCAACCCCTATACCCTTAACAGCGGTTGCGTCTGTTTTGTGCGCGATCACGATCGCCACCTGTTTGAACAGACCGACGGCCTGATCCTGACCAATATCCTGTTCCGGGCGCCGGACGCCTTCCGCTTTGTCTCCGGCGTGGAACAGTTCCTGCCGCGCGAGGCCGATGGCGTCTACCCGGCCCATTGGCGCATCAGCCAGCAGGTGCTGCAACAGGTCAAGGGGTTGATTGCGCAGCTCGCGGCGGCACCTGCAGGTGAGCGGCCAGAAGAGATAGCGCTGCATGAAAGCGTATTTATGCAGCTGTTGGTGCAGCTGTGGCAGGGCTGTCTGGCCCGGCAGGGGGACGATCAGGAGGGGCGTTTGCATCAGCTGTTGGACTGGCTCCAGGGCCACTATGCTGAATCGATCGAATGGTCCGAGCTGGCCGATCGCTTTGCCATCCCACTGCGGACGCTGCACCGGCAACTGAAACAGCACACCAATATGACGCCACAGCGCTATCTGACCCACCTGCGTTTGCTACAGGCGCGCCACATGCTGTGCCACAGCGATAGCAGCATCACCGATATCGCTTTTCGCTGCGGTTTCGGCGACAGCAACCATTTTTCGACCCTGTTCAAGCGTGAGTTTACCTGCCCACCCCGTGCGCTACGTGGCATGCGCTAGCGACGTGAAAATCACGACTGCGTCAATTTTCCTCGCCGTGGGTTCGGCAATAATGCCCAGTCGTGCCAAATAGGAAGGGTGTGAGATGAGGGAGACATTACTGTTAGAGAGCCGCGATTATCTGCCCTCTGTACAGATGCCGGTGGCCGTGGCGGAGCGCTATCCCCAGATGGGATTTGCCACGCATACTCACCAGTTTTGCGAGATTGTGATCGTTTGGCGTGGCAATGGCCTACACGTGTTGAACGATCGCCCTTACCGGATCACCTGCGGGGATATTTTTTATATCCGTGCCAGCGATTGCCACAGCTACGAGTCGGTACACGATCTGGTGCTGGATAACATCATCTATTGCCCGGAGCGTCTACGGTTGAATGCCCAGTGGGAAAGCCTGCTGCCGCCGTTTGATACCTCCAGCGAGCGCTACTGGCGGCTCTCTACCCAAGGCATGGCGCAGGCCCGGCCGATTATCGCCCAGCTTTCGCAGGAGAGCCGTAAAACCGATTCGCTCTCTATCCAGTTGACCGAAGCCTTACTGCTACAGTTGGCGATCGTGCTCAAACGCTATCGCTATGCGGTGGATTGCGTGCACATGTTGCCGGACGGGGAACAGCTGGACTTGTTGATGGCGGCGTTACAAAGCGGCATTGACGGCGACTTTGATCTGCCGGCATTTTGCCAGCAGCATCAGTTGACCGAGCGGGCGCTGAAGCTACTGTTCCGCCAGCAAACCGGCATGACCATCAACCACTACCTGCGCCAGATCCGTTTATGCCAGGCTAAGCGTCTGCTACGCCGCAGCGAATACCGCATCAGCGATATTGCCGCCCGATGCGGATTTGAGGACAGTAACTATTTTTCCGTGGTGTTCACGCGCGAGGCCGGAATGACCCCGCGCGAGTATCGCCAACGGTTTATCGCCTAGGGCGATCGTAATAGTTCAGCTTTCAAGACGCCATGCCCAGGCCAACGATGTTGGCAGCCAGGATGATCACCAGGCAACCGAGACACAGTACCGCCACCGGCTTTCTGGTCCCGCATTTCCACTCTTTCAGCAGTAGCCCGACGATACCGCCGCACAGTACGTAGAAGCTCATGTGCAACATCCAGCTCATGTAGTCGTATTGTGCCGGGATCTTGGCGTGGCCCCAAGCGTAGAAGAAGAATTGCAGATACCACATCAGACCGCCCAGCATTGAGAGCAGCACGTTGGCGAGCAGCAGTTTTTTCGGTAGTGAGAAATCGGCTTTCACCGAGATATTCTTCAGGGTAGCCAGGCGGATCAGGCAATAGCCCAGGTTGATCAACGCACCGCCGCCCATAATCACCACATAGCTTGGCAAAGCAACGTACAGCGGATCGATGCCCAGTGCTCCGGCGGCTTCATGCATCGGTTTGGCCGCGTCCATGGCGAAGGACATCCCGGCAGAGAAAATGCCGCACATCACCGCCAGCGTCAGCCCTTTCTTGAGGTTGAACTCTTCAGCACGAATGCCCATAGCCCGTTCTTTCAGCAGGCCCGCGTAGCTGACGATCACCACGCCGATCAGCGCAACAAACACGCCCATAAGCGACATGCGACCACCGGCGGTGCCGAACAGAAGTTCGAAGCGGCCCTGTAACAGTGGCGTCATCAATGTGCCTATGATCAACGTGATGCCGATGGCGATACCAATCCCCATCGACATCCCGAGATAGCGCATGGTCAGGCCATAGTTGATATTACCGATCCCCCACATGGCGCCGAACAGGAACACCGGCAGCAGGGTGGCGGCGCTGAATGAGCCGTAATACTGCCAAAAATCGGGCAGCAGCATATAGCTGATGGCCCATGGCAGGATCAGCCAGGAAACGAAACCGCCGATCGACCACATGGTTTCCCAAGACCAGTTTTTGACCTGTTTGAATGGCGCGTAGAAGCAGGCCGCACTGGCCGCCCCGACCAGGTGCCAGAGTATCCCTAGCAGAATGGCGTTGTTCATCTTGTTATCCTTGTTGTTGTTGGCGTGGTGACGTAGAGCGCAGAGACCACGGATGAACAGGGAGTCTAAAGAGACAGCAGGGAAGGAACCTTCGGTTGGCTGCCGGTTGCCGGGAGAGCATGGCAAAATTCAGCGGGTGCGGGTGTTGACGATCACAAATTTGGCAGGGCGGCGATGGGGCGATGTCTGGCTGGCAGGCGATCGCCCAATAGGGGTTACTCTTTAAGCAGTGCGCCCGCATAACCCAGTTGGCGCCAGGCTTCGTAAACCACCACCGAGACGGCGTTGGACAAGTTCATGCTGCGGCTTTGGGCCTGCATGGGAATACGGATCTTCTGCTGTGCGGGCAAGGCATCCAGAATGCTGGTGGGCAGGCCACGGGTTTCCGGGCCAAACAGCAGATAGTCGCCAGCCTGATAGCTGACAGCGCTGTGTGCTGGTGTGCCTTTGGTGGTAAGGGCAAACAGCCGCTGTGGATTTTCGCTGGCGAGGAAGGCGGCATAGTCGGCATGGCGCTTGATGCAGGCAAATTCATGATAATCCAACCCGGCACGGCGCAGGCGTTTGTCGTCCCACGGGAAACCCATAGGTTCGATCAGATGCAGTTGGAAACCGGTGTTGGCACACAGGCGAATGATGTTGCCGGTGTTCGGCGGAATTTCAGGTTCAAATAAAACGATATTCAGCATGTAAAAAGCCCCTCATGACGAGGGGCGCAGAATAGCAAAATCTTTGGGTGCTGGCGATTAACGCTGATGCAGCGGCAACCATAACACCAGACGCAGGCCACCCAGCGGGCTGTCTTCCGCTTTCACCCAGCCGCGATGCTGATTGACGGCGGATTCGACGATGGCCAAACCCAGCCCGGTGCCGCCGGATTGGCGATCGCGTGCTTCATCGGTGCGGTAGAACGGCCGGAAAATCTGCTCACGATCTTCCGGGCTGACGCCTGGGCCATCATCGTCCACCACGATGGTGATCCCCTGATTATCGGCGCTGAATGCCACCGCGATGCGCGTATTGGAATAACGCAGGGCATTACGCACAATATTCTCTAGCGCACTGTCCAGGGCCCCTGCGTTGCCGTAAATCGTCCATGGGCCTGGAGGGGAGGTGACCTCCAGCTGTTTGCCCATCTGTTCGGCTTCGAAACTGGCGTTATCCAGCACGTCGGCCCACAGTTCGTTGGCCTTCAGCAGTTCGCGCACCAGCTCGCTTTTCTGTTGGCCACGGGATAGCAACAGCAGATCGTTAATCATCGAATCCAGCCGTTGGGCTTCGGTTTCGATACGCGCCAGTTCATGGCCTTCACCGTGGCGGCGGCGCATCAGGGCGGTTGCCAGCTGTAGACGCGTTAACGGGGTGCGCAATTCGTGGGAGATATCGGAGATCAGCCGTTGCTGGGCCGTCATCATCCTTTCGAGCGCGCTGATCATCTGGTTGAAGCTGGCCCCGGTGGCAAGGAATTCCTGCGGCCCGGCTTCCAGCTCAGGGTGTTGCTTAAGGTTGCCACGTGCTACATCATCGGCGGCGTTTTTCAACTTACGCGCCGGTTTGGCCAGGCTCCAGGCCAGCCACAGCAACAGCGGGGCGCTGATTAACATGGTGACGATCAGCAGCAGCAGCGGCCGGTCGAACATCAGGTTGATAAAATCGGACTGCGAACTGTTGGCTGGGCGGATCAGGTACAGCTGATAGTTGTCTTCACCATCGCGCACCGAGAACGGGCCAACCAGCTCGACGCGGCCATATTTTTTCTTTTGCGGTTGGTCGGAGTTGTCCGACTGGCCGATAAAGTTGCGCACGATCTGCATTTCGTTGCGCTGCGCGCCGATCACTCGCCCTTCGCTGGTCACCAACAACAGGCGTTGGCCCGGCGGTGCCCATTTTTCGATGGCGCGGAACAGGCGGCGCCACCACATCAGGTCGTTGGCCGGATCGTTTTGCAGTTCGGCTTCGACATGCTGTTCCAGCATCAACCCCTGCCGCTGTTCGCTTTCCAGCAGCGTGGTCATTTGGCGGGAGTCGAGTTTGGGCACCATCAACACCAACATCAGCACCAGGGCCAATGTGAACCAGAAAATGGCGAAGATGCGTGCCGTCAAGCTGTTGATCATGCTGCAGATACCATCAGATAGCCCCGTCCGCGCAGGGTTTTGAACCAAGGATGCCCATCTTTGCGGTCCGGCAGTTTGCGCCGCAGGTTGGAGATATGCATATCAATGGCGCGATCGAACGGCGTCAGGCGTTTGCCCAGCACTTCCTGGCTGAGGAGTTCACGGGAAACTACCTGGCCGAGATGCTGTGCCAGCAGATAGAGCAGGGTAAATTCGGTGCCCGTCAGATCCAGCACTTGCCCGTCGAAGCTGGCTTCCTGGCGGCCGGGATTCAACTGCAGGCCGTCAACGTCCAGCGTAGGTGCGCTGGTATCCACATTCTGCTGCTGTTCGCTCCAGTTGGAACGGCGCAGAATGGCCCGGATGCGGGCAACCAGTTCGCGATCGTTAAAGGGTTTTGCCAGATAGTCGTCCGCACCGAGTTCAAGGCCAAGTACCCGGTCTAATTCGCTGCCGCGAGCGGTTAGCATGATCACCGGCGTCTGGTGGTGCTGACGCAATTCTTTCAGCGTATCGATACCGTTTTTCTTCGGCATCATAATATCGAGCAACAGCAGATCGATGGAGCTGTCCAGTAACGACAACGCCTGTTCACCATCGTGAGCCACGACGATGTTAAAGCCTTCCATTTCAAGCAGTTCTTTCAGTAGCGAGGTGAGCTCGCGGTCGTCGTCAACTAACAGAATTTTGTGCATATGTGATTTACCTCCTGACGCAAAATACGTCATCAACTGTTGCTATTCCATGACTTTACGTAGTTTTACATGCCCTGACGCATGTTTGCAGGTGCAGCGATACACTGCTCCTCGTTGATTCGCAAAGTGAGAAAGCTCGAGGAGTAAAAATGGTTAAGGTGACCGCAGTAGTTATGGCATCAATTTTGGCAATAGGTTCTACCGCTGCCTTTGCTGCTGATACTACACCGGAAACTGTCCAACCTCCTGCTAATGATGCACTGTTGAGAGCGCTTGGCCAGAATCACATGTTCGACGGCGTTCGCTTGACCGAACAGCAACGCCAGCAAATGCGCGATTTGATGCGCCAGGCCCGTTACGATTTGCCTGGTGTTAATGTAGACGAAGTGGAAACCATGCATAAGCTGGTCACCGCAGATAAATTTGATGAAGCCGCCGTGCAGGCCCAGGCGGAAAAAATGGCTCAGGAACAGGTTAAGCGCCAGGTCGAAATGGCCCGGGTACGCAACCAAATGTATAACCTGCTGACGCCAGAGCAAAAAAGTGTTTTAGACCAGAAGCATCAGCAGCGTGTGCAGCTGATGAAGCAACAGATTTCTGGTTTGCAGCAAACTTCTGCCCAGAAGTTGAGTATGACTGAGTAATCCCCTGTTTTTCCTTGCCATAGACACCATCCCTGTCTTCCCCCTCATGATGAGGGGGTTTTTTTTATGTGCGCCGGGTATGGCGCGTTGCGCATGAGCGCAACCCTCCCCAACCCCTATCTGGGGTTATGACGTGCTGCCGGTCTTGCACTGTGTGCACTGGATTGCCACGTTGTGCAAAAAATCGGACCGCCAGCGCGGCTAATTATTTTGTTTTAAAAAGCTTCTGTTTGCTTTGCCTGTGGTTCTTTTACCGCGGTCTGGCGACGGTGAGTGGTGGGCGATCGTTAGCCAGTCTAGGTGAAGACTAATCATCATCGCCGGCAACATTATCTCCGGTATCATCAGCGGTAGTACCATCAGAAGCGAAAACCAGCAGTCAAAAGGGAAGCGCCAAGCCTGAGAACAGCCAATAAGCTTTTCAACGCATACGAGGAGAATGAGGTTGCTATGGATGAGCAGATGAAGGAGAAATTAATTGCTGTTACCGGCATTGTTCAATCAATCGATAAAGATTTCACTGGCTCCGTAGTGATCCACCTGAAAACAAATAACCAGTTTATGCCTGGAAAGTTACTATCATTTTCCTTGAGTGGTTTATGAGTGACTTCACTATTTGACTTCATGGTTGTAAGGCATAAAATGACTTCATGATGCGAAGTCAAGGATGAGGTATGAAAAGCAAGGTTGAGGCTTTACGGAAAAAGCAGAGAGAAACCCTGCAACAGGTATTCACCACCCCGCCACCGTCCGGTATTAAATGGAAAAGCATAGAGTCTTTGATAGTGGCTTTGGGGGGAGAAGTAAAACAGGGCAATGGATCTCGGGTAAGGTTCTTGTTACAAGGGAGCCTCGCTAGATTCCACCGCCCACATCCGTCACCGGATACTGATAAAGGCGCGGTAGTCAGTTTACGGGAATGGTTAGAGAGTTTAGGAGTAGGCTTATGAAAGTCTCCAACATACCAAACACCATGATGATTGCCGGGCAACCTGCAATCATCAGCTATATTCCTGAGTTGCGCTCATTCAGGGGTAAATTTCTCGGCCTGTCTGGGTATTGTGATTTTGTGGCAGACAGCATCTCCGGTCTACAGACCGAAGGTGAGATTTCTCTGCGTGAATACCTGGAGGATTGTCGCCAGAGCGGGATCGAACCTTATGTGCGTGAAGAGAAAATTAAAACCTTCACCCTGCGTTATCCCGAATCTTTTGGTGAGCGCTTAACTTTGGCCGCCGCCGAGCATCAGGTTTCCGTTAACGCGTTTATTGTTGCAGCCCTAAATGAACGGATGAAGCTTGCATAACTACTAAGGGCAACACCCTGCTGACGAAGTAGTTATTATTGGATTCCACGATCGTCCCGTCATCATGGCGGGACTTTTTTTACCCGGCATTCCGTTATACTGAAGCCATAAACTTTGGTTGGGGTTTTTTATGGAACAGCAATACGCGCGGCTGGTGCAGTCCGCTGCTTTAGCCGCCACCGGAATGGCCTCCGTTCTACTGTTGATCAAGATCGTTGCCTGGTATCTCACCGGTTCGGTCAGCCTGTTGGCGGCTTTGGTGGATTCGTTGGTGGATATTGCCGCATCGTTAACCAACCTACTGGTGGTGCGCTACTCGTTGCAGCCGGCTGATGAAGAGCATACGTTCGGTCACGGCAAGGCTGAGTCGCTGGCGGCGCTGGCGCAAAGCATGTTTATCTCCGGTTCTGCCCTGTTCCTGTTCTTGACCGGCTTCCAGCATCTGTATTCCCCGCAGCCCCTGAATTCGCCGGGTATTGGGATAGCTGTAACTATCATTGCGTTGATTAGCACTCTCATCCTGGTGACCTATCAGCGCTGGGTAGTCAGAAAAACGCGTAGCCAGGCGGTACGGGCCGATATGCTGCATTATCAGTCAGATGTGATGATGAATGGTGCTATTTTGATAGCACTTGGGCTAAGCTGGTATGGATTTCACCGTGCGGATGCGCTGTTTGCCCTGGGTATTGGGGTCTATATTCTCTATAGCGCGCTGCGTATGGGGTACGAGGCGGTGCAGTCCCTGCTGGATCGCGCCTTGCCGGATGAAGAGCGTCAGGCAATTATCGATGTGGTATCGTCTTGGCCGGGTGTGAAAGGTGCGCACGATCTGCGTACGCGGCAGTCCGGGCCAACGCGGTTTATCCAGTTGCATCTGGAAATGGAAGACAACCTGCCGTTGATGCAGGCGCATATTCTGGCAGAACAGGTGGAGCAGGCATTGTTGCATCGTTTCCCTGGGGCCGATGTGATTATTCACCAGGATCCCTGTTCTGTTGTTCCTCAGGGCCGACAGGGGCATTGGGAACTATAATCAACAGACATAGGTCAATGTTGGGTGGATTGAGAAATCACGGTGTTAGCACGCCGTGCCATGTGAAGTTTTTTCCTTGATGTTGCGTGACCTGAATCAATTCAGCTGGGTGTTTTTGTTATAATATCCAGCAATAAAAGCCGTAAAGCTGGTTTTGCGCCGTTGGAGAGATACCCGGTGAGTCGGCGAATACAGAATTCTTAAGAAATTGCATCTACAGTTCAGAGGTAGTCATGATCAAGAAAATCGGTGTACTGACAAGTGGCGGTGACGCCCCAGGTATGAACGCTGCCATTCGTGGCGTTGTGCGTGCCGCGCTCACAGAAGGTCTGGAAGTATTTGGTATTTACGATGGCTACCTTGGTTTGTACGAAGATCGCATGGAGCAATTAGACCGCTATAGCGTGTCTGACATGATCAATCGCGGCGGCACCTTCCTGGGTTCTGCGCGTTTTCCAGAGTTCAGGGATGACAGCGTGCGCGCCAAGGCGATTGAAAACCTGAAAAACCGCGGCATTGATGCGCTGGTGGTCATCGGCGGTGACGGCTCCTACATGGGGGCGAAGCGCCTGACTGAAGAGGGTTTCCCTTGCATCGGTTTGCCTGGCACCATCGATAACGACGTTGCAGGCACCGACTACACCATCGGTTACTTCACCGCGTTGGAAACCGTGGTGGAAGCGATTGACCGCCTGCGCGACACCTCTTCATCACACCAACGTATCTCTATCGTAGAAGTGATGGGGCGTTACTGTGGCGACCTGACCCTGGCGGCGGCCATTGCCGGTGGTTGTGAATTTATCGTCCTGCCGGAAATCGAATTCAGCCGTGACGATCTGGTTGACGAAATTAAAGCTGGTATCGCCAAAGGTAAAAAGCACGCCATCGTGGCGATCACCGAGCATATCTGTGATATCGACGAACTGGCACGCCATATCGAGCAGGAAACCAAGCGTGAAACCCGTGCTACCGTATTGGGCCACATCCAGCGTGGTGGTTCACCGGTTGCCTACGACCGTATTCTGGCTTCCCGCATGGGCGCGTACTCCATCGACCTGCTGCTGCAAGGTTACGGTGGCCGCTGCGTAGGGATCCAGAACGAGAAGATGGTGCACCACGACATCGTTGACGCGATCGAAAACATGAAGCGTCCGTTCAAAGGTGACTGGTTGGAAACGGCGAAAAAGCTGTACTAATCTGCCCCTGATGCTGCTAAGCGGGCGCGGTATATAAGGCGCTCCTACGGGCGAACATGCTCGCCTCTACAAGTTCAGCCGCATTGGCACTTGGTCATCAATCTGGAGCCTCCGTTTTGGAGGCTTTTTTTTGTCTGTTATCGCTATATTCCAGAATGGTCTAGTACCACATTTTTTATTCTTTAATTGTGAGGGAAGTTTCTGGCAGGCTTTGATGCTAAATCAACCGCTTGAGGTTGCGTCATTTTCTGGGGGAACGGCAATGCAAAAATGGGGTGTGGGTCTGACTTTACTGCTGTTGGCATCGGGTGCCATGGCGAAAGATATTCAACTGCTGAACGTCTCATACGATCCAACGCGTGAGTTCTACCAGGAATATAACACGGCGTTTGGTAAGTATTGGCAGCAGCAGACCGGCGATAAGGTTACCGTGCGTCAGTCACACGGCGGTTCCGGCAAGCAGGCGACCTCGGTGATTAACGGCATCGAAGCGGACGTGGTCACGCTGGCGTTGGCATACGACGTGGACGCCATTGCAGAACGTGGTCGTATTGATAAAGCGTGGATCAAGCGCCTGCCAGACAACTCAGCACCTTACACTTCGACCATCGTTTTCCTGGTGCGTAAGGGCAACCCAAAACAGATCCATGATTGGGCTGACCTGGTGAAGCCCGGCGTATCGGTTATTACACCGAACCCGAAAACCTCTGGCGGTGCCCGTTGGAATTATCTGGCTGCCTGGGGCTATGCTCTGCACCAGAACGGTGGTGATAAAGCCAAGGCTCAGGAGTTCGTCAAAGAACTGTACCGCAATGTGGAAGTGTTGGATTCAGGCGCACGTGGTGCAACCAATACCTTCGTTGAGCGCGGCATCGGTGATGTGCTGATCGCTTGGGAAAACGAAGCCTTGCTGGCAGAGAAAGAGCTGGGTAAAGACAAGTTTGAAATCATCACTCCGAGCGAATCCATTCTGGCCGAACCGACGGTATCGGTGGTGGATAAGGTCGTTGATAAGAGTGGCACCCGTGATGTGGCCACGGCTTACCTGAAGTATCTGTATTCACCGGAAGGCCAGACTATTGCGGCCAACAACTATTACCGTCCGCGTGATGCAGCCGTTGCTGCCAAATTCGCCGAGCAGTTCCCAAAACTGAAGCTGTTCACCGTGGATGATACCTTTGGTGGCTGGACTGAAGCGCAGAAGGTGCACTTTGCCACTGGCGGGATCTTTGACGAAATCAGCAAGCGCTGATCGCTAATTTTTGGCCATAAAAAACCCCGGCAAGCCGGGGTTTTGTTATTTCAGGCCGGATAAAATCAGGCTTTTTTCGCTTGGGCAGCGGCTTTGACGATCACGGCAAAAGCGTCAGCTTTCAGTGATGCGCCGCCAACCAGCGCTCCGTCGATGTCTGGCTGAGCAAACAGCTCTGCGGCGTTCTTATCGTTCACGGAACCGCCGTACTGGATGATCACTTCGGCAGCGACAGCAGCGTCTTGCTTGGCGATATGGTCACGGATAAATTTGTGCACTGCCTGAGCTTGCGCTGGGGTGGCAGATTTACCGGTACCGATAGCCCACACTGGCTCATAAGCGATGACGGTGCCTTTGAACGCTTCAGCGCCCTGGGTTTTCAGCACGGCGTCGATCTGGCGCGCACAAACTTCTTCGGTTTTACCCGCTTCGTTTTCTGCTTCGGTTTCACCGATGCACAGCACTGGGATCAGGCCAGCGGCTTTCAGCACGGCAAATTTCTCTGCGATCGCTGCGTCGGTTTCTTTGTGATAGGTACGGCGCTCTGAGTGGCCGATGATGATGTATTCAGCACCTACGTCTTTGAGCATGGTGGCAGAAACTTCACCGGTGAAGGCGCCAGACAGGTTGATGTCGACGTTCTGTGCGCCCAGAGCGATGCGGCTGCCACCCAGCTCGTGCTTGGCCAGATCCAGATACATGACTGGAGGTGCGATGGCAACGCCACAACCGTCAACGCTGCTCAGTTCTTTACGCAAGGCGGCGATCAGTTCGTTAACCATATGAACGCTGCCGTTAAGCTTCCAGTTACCCATTACTAATGGATGACGCATGTGTTTTCCTCCAAAAAGGGGACGCGAGAGTCTAAATGACAACTGCCGGACTGGCAGTTTACCTGCCCAACAGTATAGAGATGAATCAGTGCAAAGGCTTTGCTTTTTGTCATTAATTGCTGGGGTATCAGGGTTCAGATAGCGTTAGCTTAATCGGTTCAACGGCGAAGGTTACCCCCTTATCGCCGTTATCTGCCACCACATAGCGTATTGCCCCGACCTGTTGCTGGTAGAAGTAGGAGCCTTTGCCTTTTTCCAGCAGGTTGTTCACCTTGATAATGCTTTCTTCCACGGTGAGTGCCGGTTCAAACTGACGGCTCAGGGCCGCCATGTAGTTCACCGCGATGGCTTTGGCCGCTTTTTCTTCGCCATCCTGCAACAGCAAATGGGTAAGTTGCATGGTTTTAATCTTACCGGTGCCCTTTTCCAACGCGGTAGAGGCGTACAGGTTTTCGTTAATCTTACTGGCCGCGCGGGTCAGCAAAGGAGAGTCATCCTCTCTGGAGGGGACGACGCGAAACTCACCAATCGGCAGCGTTGGGTTGTCGCGGTTGTATTTTTCGCGAAATTGCACCACGGTCAGATCGAAGGTGGGCGCGCCAGCCAGCAAGTAGGGGGCGTTCGCCGGGGCTTCGGTAGGCGTATCCGGTGGATCGGCCCAGGCACTGCCGATGGGGGAGCACAGGCAGGCTATAACGATGATTTTTTTCAGCATGGTATACGGCATCGGTAACAAAGATGACTCCGATTAAAACGATAACCCGGGGGAATTGTCAAAAATTCCGCGTGATTGTCGTTTGCTGACGCAAGGCGGTGCGATGGTCTGCGTTTTTCCGGGGCTAGCTCAACCCGGTATGGCCTATGTTACACTGCGGCGCAGAATATGGGCAGGCCAAGAGTGCATGAATCGATGAGCTTACAGCAATGGTGTTTTTCCTTTAAGGGCCGCATCGGGCGGCGCGACTTCTGGATCTGGATGGCAGTCTGGGTGGTGCTGATGGCAGTGGCTTTCACGCTGGCCAACTACGATGTGGTGGCGATCCAGACCATCGCCTTTTGCATTGTGGCGCTGTTGTGGCCAACGGCGGCGGTGCTGGTCAAGCGCCTGCACGATCGTAATAAAAAGGGTTGGTGGGCGTTGCTTTTGATCCTGGCGTGGATATTGGCGGCAGGTAACTGGCAGATGTTGGCGCCGGTCTGGCAATGGGGCGTGGGGCGTTTTATTCCAACGCTGATTGTGGTGATGATGGCGATCGATCTGGGGGCTTTTCTTGGCACTCCTGGGGATAACCGATTCGGGCCAGAGGCCGAACCGGTAAAATTCCGCTGAACTACCAGTAATGCTCGCTGGTGATATGGCCCGGCTTACGGCGCAGATGTTTGCGCATCTGGTACTTCTCTTTCAGCGTTTGCTGGGTATCTCGCACCATCTGCGGGTTGCCGCACAGCATCACATGGCTGGTTTCGGCATCCAGGGTCAAACCAACTGCCGCTTCCAGTAGGCCGTCTTCCAGCAGAGCAGGAACGCGCCCGGTCAATGAGCCAGCCACCTCTTCGCGGCTGACCACGGTTTGAATGCGTAGTTTGCCGTTAAAACGCTGTTGCAGCTGCTGCATCAGCGGCAGGTAGCTGAGATCGCGAGCAAATCGTGCAGCGTGCACCAGCACCAGGTTGTTGAAGCGCTCCAGATCTTTGCCTTCTTGCAGGATCGACAGATAAGGGCCGATGGCGGTACCGGTCGCCAACATCCATAAGGTGTCGCAGTCTGGCACTTCTTCGAGCACAAAGAATCCGGCGGCTTCTTTAGTGACCAGCACTTCTGCGCCGGGCTGCAGCTGATGAAGCCTCGGGCTGAGTTTTCCTTCTGGCACTGTGACCAGATAAAACTCCAGGTTGGGATCGCTGGGGGCATTAACGTAAGAATAGGCGCGCTGAACGCGCTCGCCGCCTATTTCTAGTGACAGCTTGGCAAACTGCCCGGCGGTGAAACTGTCGATCGGGGCATTGACGGTGATGCTGAACAAGCCATCGGTCCAATGTTGTACCCCTGTCACTTTGCCATTAACCCATTCAGCCATACTTTTAACGCTCCCGTGGTCGGATCAAATAAGCACAATGTCGTGAGCCGGAGATGGCATGCGCGGTACGTTCTATCCGGTAGCCTTTACCAAACAGGCGATGGAACAGCTGCAGTTCGGAGTTGCACAGATTGCTGCAAGTATGGGCCGCCACGCCGATCGGACAGTGGTTTTCCACCAGCAACATGCCCTGCGGGCTTTCCAACAGTTCCGCCATATAGCCGTCACGCTGGCGTAGGTTAACCAGGCGGTTGAGCTTGCTGAGATGGTCTTCTTCCTCTGCCAGCTCATCGGCGTACCGGTGATAGAGTTTATCCTCGCGCGCCCGGATCAGCTTTTCTATGCCTTCGGCACCGAACAGCTCATGTGCAGACTCCAGCAGGATCGCCGAAAGCCGATCGTGTCCGTCGGCAAACTGGGCATGGCCCTGTTGGGTCAAAGACCAGTAACGCGTCGGGCGGCCTACTTTGGCGCGCGTTTCCTCGTAGCAAACCAGCTCACGTTGTTCAAGGGATTGCAGATGCTGGCGGATCCCCATCGGCGTGATTTCCAGCCGCTCTGCCAGCATTTTGGCAGAATGAGGACCCAAGGTTTTTAACTGCAATAAAATCAGCTCTGGTGTTTTCATAAAACCCAAATCCCTGTGGCGGTATCTTATTTCAAGTTGATGGAAATAATTATCGATTAAGTGTTAAAGCTAATCTGATGCAAGTTTATCATTTTTAACTCTTTCCCGTTATGACAACAGATACGTACAGTTTCATTTACGAGACTGGTAGCGATAGGTGCCAGTGTGACGGCGATCTATATTTGCCCGAAACTCGCTAAAAAAATCAGATTTGTTAGCTTATGCGACGCTGAGAAGCTGCTCTGTGGTTCCCCCTGGGATATTAGGCGGGGTTGAGTGTCGCAAGACTGAATAAGTTAATGAAGATAATGAGAAAAGTTGAGAACTTCCACCTGCTGGTGATGCTGATCCTGCTGGTTGCCGTCGGTCAGATGGCGCAAACCATTTATGTACCTATCATCGCCGATATTGCCCGCGATCTCTCGGTGCCCTCCGGCTCCGTGCAGCGCGTTATGGCGGCTTATCTGCTGACCTACGGCTTCTCGCAGTTGATCTACGGACCGCTTTCCGATCGCATTGGCCGCCGCCCGGTGATCCTGGCTGGCATGATGATTTTCCTACTTGGTGCCTTGGGCGCTTTGCTGGCCAACAGCCTATCGATGTTGGTAGCCGCCAGCGCGGTTCAGGGTATGGGCACCGGCGTGGCGGGCGTGATGGCCAGAACCATGCCGCGCGATCTGTATGCAGGCACTTCCCTACGTTATGCCAATAGCCTGCTGAATATGGGCATTCTGGTCAGCCCGCTGTTGGCTCCGGTGATTGGCGGGGGATTGGCGATGATGTTTGGCTGGCGGGCTTGTTATGGCTTCCTGCTGGTGTTGTGCGCCGGTGTAGCGTTTGCCATGTTCCGCTGGTTGCCGGAAACCCGGCCGCAGCAAACGGAAAAACGCCGTATGCTTTCCAGCTTCCGCCAACTGCTGGCGGACGGCACCTTCAGCTGCTATCTGGTGATGTTGATCGGTGCTCTGGCCGGTATCGCCGTCTTTGAAGCCAGCTGTGGCGTGTTGATGGGCGGAGTGTTGGGCCTGAGCGGTTTGACCGTCAGTATCCTGTTTATCTTGCCGATCCCGGCGGCGTTCTTTGGTGCCTGGTATGCCGGGCGTGACGGCAAATCCTTCCACAGCCTGATGTGGCATTCGGTGATCAGTTGCCTGTTGGCCGGGCTGATGATGTGGATCCCTGGTTGGTTCGGGGTGATGAATATCTGGACGCTGATCGTGCCTGCAGCGTTGTTCTTCTTTGGTGCCGGGATGCTATTCCCACTGGCGACGACCGGTGCGATGGAGCCGTTTCCTTATCTGGCCGGGGCGGCGGGTGCCCTGGTGGGCGGCATGCAGAATATGGGGTCTGGCCTGGCAACCTGGCTGTCAGCCATGCTGCCGCAAACCGGGCAGTTCAGCCTTGGCTTGCTGATGTTTGCCATGGCGTTGTTGATTTTGCTGTGCTGGTGGCCGCTATCGAGCCGTATGCAGCATCAGGGACATACCGCCTGATAGTGACGGGGCGCGCTCTGCGCCCCTAGGCATTAAAGCAGGAATTCGTGCAGCGCTGCGTCTTTGCGATCCAGATAGTGGGTCGAACGGATGCGGCGGATAGTGCGCGATTTGCCCCGGATTAACAGGGTTTCGGTGGTGGCCATATTGCCTTTGCGGGTGATGCCTTCCAGCAGATCGCCCTTGGTGATGCCGGTTGCGGCAAAGATCACGTTATCGTTGCGCGCCATTTCATCCAGCACCAACACCTTACCGGCTTCGATGCCCATTTCTTTACAGCGGGCCAGCTCCTGCTCCCCAATACGGCGATTATCTTCGTTATCCCCTTTGACCTGATGGCGAGCCAGCAGGCGGGCTTGCATATCGCCATCCAGCGCACGGATCACCGCAGCGGAGATCACGCCTTCCGGTGCGCCACCGATGCCGTACATCACATCCACTTCGCTTTCCGGCATACAGGTCAGGATCGACGCGGCGACATCACCGTCGGGAATAGCGAAAACCTTCACCCCGAGCTGCTGCATTTCTGCGATCACCGCATCGTGGCGCGGTTTAGCCAACGTGATCACCGTTAGCTCCGTCAGTGGCTTGCCTAGGCAGGCAGCGATGTTGTTCAGGTTGGTGGCTAGCGGCAAGTTGAGATCGATCACTCCACGCGCCTGCGGGCCGACGACCAGTTTTTCCATGTACATATCAGGAGCGTGCAAGAAGGTGCCACGATCGCCTACCGCCAGGACCGCCAGCGCATTGGATTGCCCCATTGCGGTCATGCGTGTGCCTTCGATGGGATCGACGGCAATATCCACCGCATCGCCCAGCCCGGTACCGACGTTTTCGCCGATATACAGCATCGGGGCTTCATCAATCTCACCTTCACCGATCACGATCCGGCCATCAATATCCACCCTGTTGAGCATAATGCGCATGGCATTGACGGCGGCACCGTCGGCGGCGTTTTTGTCGCCGCGTCCCAACCATTTATAACCCGCAAGTGCGGCGGCTTCGGTAACGCGGGAAAATTCGATGGCTAATTCACGTTTCATGGCAAACCTGTCAGTGAGAAAAGGGAAGAAAATATCGGCAAAGTTTACCACAGGGGGGAGCTGGCAGGGCGAGGCAAAAAAAACGCTGCCCGAAGGCAGCGCTGTTGCAGGGTAAAACGAATCAGTCGTGATCTTCCCAGGCTTGCGCACGAGCCACGGCCTTTTTCCAGCCGCTGTAACGGAAATTACGCTCGGTAGTTTCGATACCCGGACGGAATTCATGCTCAATGTTGGCTTTGCTCTTCACTTCATCCAGATCGCTCCAGTAGCCAATCGCCAGCCCGGCCAGATAGGCCGCGCCCAACGCCGTCACTTCACGCACCTCAGGACGCTCGACACGGGTGCCGAGGATATCGGACTGGAACTGCATCAGGAAGTTGTTGGCTACCGCACCACCGTCCACACGCAGCGATTGCAGACGGGTATTGGCATCGGCCTGCATAGCATCCAGTACGTCGCGGGTCTGGTAGGCGATAGACTCCAGCGTGGCGCGGATGATGTGGTTGCTGTTGACGCCGCGGGTCAGGCCGAAGATGGCGCCACGGGCATACGGGTCCCAGTAGGGGGCACCCAGGCCGGTAAAGGCGGGCACCACGTAGACGCCATTGCTGTCTTTGACCTTGGTGGCGAAGTATTCGGAGTCGGCGGCATCGCTGATCAGTTTCAGCTCGTCGCGCAACCACTGGATAGAGGCACCGCCAATAAACACCGCACCTTCCAGCGCATAGTTCACTTCGCCGCGTGGGCCGCAGGCGATGGTGGTCAGCAAGCCGTGGCTGGAGCGTACTGCCTCTTTGCCGGTATTCATCAACAGGAAGCAGCCGGTGCCGTAGGTGTTTTTCGCCATACCCGGCTGGACGCAGAGTTGGCCATACAGCGCCGCCTGCTGGTCACCGGCGATCCCGGCGATAGGAATACGCGTCCCGCCTTTACCTCCGATGTTGGTCTGGCCATACACTTCGGAAGAAGGACGGACTGCTGGCAGCATGGCGCGCGGGATGTCCAGCGCTTCCAGCATCCGATCGTCCCAGTCCAGCTCATGGATGTTGAACATCATGGTACGTGAGGCGTTGGTGTAGTCGGTCACGTGAACCCGCCCTTGGGTCATCTTCCACACCAGCCAGGTGTCGACGGTACCAAACAGCAGTTCACCGCGCTTGGCACGTTCGCGCGCGCCTTCGACGTGGTCGAGGATCCATTTGACCTTGGTACCCGAGAAGTAAGGGTCAACCACCAGGCCGGTATTGTGGCGGATATACTCTTCCAGGCCATCACGCTTGAGTTTTTCACAGATGTCGGCGGTGCGACGGCACTGCCAGACGATCGCGTTATAAATCGGTTTACCGGTCTCTTTTTCCCAGACGATGGTGGTTTCACGCTGGTTGGTAATGCCGATCCCGGCGATTTGGTCAGAACTGATATCGGCCTTGGCCAGCACTTCGACCAAGGTGGAACTTTGTGAGGACCAGATTTCCATCGGGTCGTGCTCTACCCAGCCGGCCTTCGGGTAGATCTGCGTAAATTCACGCTGTGAAACCGCAACAATATTGGCATCGTGATCGAGCACTACGGCACGTGAACTGGTGGTTCCCTGGTCGAGGGCGACAATGTATTTTTTTTCGGTTGTCATAATTTTGAGTCCTACTGTGGTTAACCGTTTAAAGCCGTGCCAATCACGCTTTACGTTGTTCTGGTTTAGTGGCGGGTTGCTCTTCCTCGAAGCAAACGTCACAAGGCAGATGGCGACCGATCAGCGCGCGATAACCAAAGGCGCCCAAACCTGCACCGACGATAGGGCCGAAGATAGGCACCAAGAAGTAAGGGATGTCGCGAGCGCCGGTGAAGGCCACGTTGCCCCAGCCCGCCAGGTAGGCGAACAGTTTCGGGCCAAAGTCACGCGCCGGGTTCAGTGCAAAGCCGGTTAATGGTCCCATAGAGGCACCGATGACGGCAATCAGAATACCGATCAACAGCGGTGCCAGCGGGCCGCGTGGAATGCCGTTGCCGTCGTCTGTCAGCGCCAGGATCAGGCACATCAGGATGGCGGTGATCACGGTTTCTACCAGGAAGGCCTGGCCGACGGAGATATGCGCGTTGGGATACGTCGAGAAAATGCCGGCCAATTCGAGGCTTTCGTTGCTGCCACGTACCATCTGGTGGGCGGCTTCAAAATCGAAGAACAGACTGTAATACAGCCCGTAGACCAGTGCTGCCGCGCAAAAGGCACCCGCAATCTGCGCAACGATGTAAGGGAGTACTTTGCGTCCATCAAAGCAGGCGAACAGCCACAGCGCGAGCGTGACGGCCGGGTTCAGGTGAGCACCGGAAATGGCGGCGGTCAGATAGATGGCCATCGCCACCCCCAGGCCCCAAATGATGCTGATTTCCCACTGGCCGAAGCTGGCACCTGCCAGTTTCAGCGCTGCCACACAGCCTACGCCAAAGAAAATCAACAGACCGGTGCCGAGGAATTCAGCGATGCACTGGCCTTTTAAGGTCGGACTGATGGTTTGGCTCATAATATTATTGTCCTGCAGACGACGGTTATAGGTTATCTAGGCTTGGCGCGTTGGCGTTTTGGCCTTGAGCTACAGAGTTTTTCTTCACGTCCTCTTATCGGTTGAGGATGTGATGTAAATTTATCGTTAACGAGCATAAACGAGAAATAGCGAAATCAAAATGTGTGTACTTCGTCATAAAATTGAGCGAATTCGCGTTGTTTGGTGTTCTTTCTGCGCCATAAAACGGTGATCTGACCAGTTATTTTGTCTCTATTTGTTAACAACCCTGCCGTTTGGCAGCGGTGACTTTCAGCTTTGGCTGATAGCCAGGGTAGGAAAATTGCAACAGAGTGCGCGTTGGGTCGGTATGTTGCTAGACACTGGGGGGCTGGCTACTTACAATCGTTTTTATTGCGGGAAAGGTTTTATCGAAACAGGCGCTGGGCCTGTTGGTTACGCGAGCATATTCGCAGTCGCTGCAGCTAAGGTTGCGGCGCTACTTATGGATGTACGCCTTGCTATCATGAGGGGACTGAAGAATGTCATTTGAAGTATTTGAAAAACTGGAAGCAAAAGTTCAGCAGGCGATCGATACCATCACGCTGTTGCAGATGGAAATTGAAGAGCTGAAAGAGAAAAACAATTCCCTGTCTCAGGAAGTTCAGAGCGCTGCGGGTAACCACGAGTCACTGGTCCGTGAAAACCAGCAGCTGAAAGAAGAGCAGCACGTGTGGCAAGATCGCCTGCGCGCATTGCTGGGTAAAATGGAAGAAGTCTGATCCATTAGCACCAACGAAAAGGGCGCCTCAGGCGCCCTTTGTCATGTGTGCCGGGCATGCTCAGCAGCTCGGGGGTGAAAGTCCCCTGTCCAGCCTGATGGTGGCGAAGGACTAGTGAAGCGCAAGGGCGTCGCCGCGAGGCGGGGTCTGAAGGAAGCGTGGAACAAA
>Ga0256408_1000202_pt1 | contig 74480 bp, 79 predicted proteins | sample PhyAR1_FD_185998 | JGI IMG/M metagenome (GOLD analysis project Ga0256408, IMG submission 185998) | Leaf surface microbial communities from alfalfa plants in UC Gill Tract Community Farm, Albany, California, United States - DLSL A.R1 | ecosystem: Host-associated > Plants > Phyllosphere >...
GCATATGCAGATGGTAAGTATATGCGTATGCCACACCTATGCAGATGCCCGGCATATAGATATGTTGAACCTATGTTGTATTCTCTCTTTTCCCGGTCAGATCCGAAAAAAGCTAGTCCCGGATCTGCTTCATCATCTCCGGCGCGCTGCCGTCCCCCGACACAATATGTAGCGGTTACTTCGGCTGCTCTGGACGCTATATGTTGTGTTTCAGGCCCCGATCGTGGCCCCTCATCCGGCGGCTAAACGGAGCGCTTTGCTTATTCCGTGTGCGTGGTACACTTCCGGAAACCCGTAAATAAGCTAAAAATCGGATCAAACAAAGAGGGCCATCCGGTAATTTACTGGCGTGGTTATGCTCCTGCTTATTATCACAGCAAGTGATGATTGCGGAAAGTTAAAATAAGGACGCTCACAGTCAGGGATGTCACGATAATAATAAACAAGAGTGACTGTTATTTATGAATGTAAATTCACACGAAAGTGAGCGGGTTGCTGTTTCGCTGGAAACTGTCTGGCGGGCGCTCACCGCCCTGGGCCATCAGCGTCTCTGGCTTCGCCCTCCGGATGCCAGCGTGAAGACCTGGCTTATCCTCACCTGGGACGGCCTCACGGTGGCCGAGCGTATCCGGGCTTCCGGTATCTGGTGGCTGACCGTCGACGTAAACGCCATCTATACCAACCCGGAAGGGATCTTCCCGGACGGGCTGGAGGAGCTCACCTGGCTGTCGGTGCAGCGGCGAATGGCGGACGGATTCTGATACGAGGCAGGGGAAAGCGGATGAGCGGGATTTCTGAATACTTATAGGTAAATATGCATGGGTAGTATGAAAGAACTGCTGTTCGAAATGCAGGAAGAACGCGCTAATGAATGGATTGCGGAAAACTATCCGGATGCAGAGGAAGGAACCCCTGAATGGGAAATGGCCGCGCAGAATTACAGTTGGATGATGGATGATCTGGCAGACCAGGCTGAATTGAAGTGGTTTCAGGATTCACTTAATGATCTAGACGACCGCTATACACATGCTGTTCGTGAACTCGATGAACTGAAAGAACTGGTTACTTCAGCGTCGTCAGGTATTGTTTTCCGTATGGCCTACGCTCATACCGTTACGGTTATGGAAGCGTTTCTAATGTACTCAGCACGGGCTCTGCTTAATGATGCAGAACATCTTGATCGTTTTTATTCCCGTGTAGCGCCCACTTTTCAGAAAAAAATAGACCAATGCAATGCTGTGATACTTAGGGATACTCAGCACCCAACAGAAGAGTTTCCCCTTGATGAAACGGTTCTGAAATGTCGTACAGCCCAGTTGTTTGTGAGCCAGCAGACCTTTCACAACCTGGGCCATCTGAATGAGTATTTCTCAAGAGTTCTCAAATCACCTTATGAATGGCCTTTAGCCCCCCTGAAATATATTATCGAAACCCGGCAGGATTTGGTTCACCGGAACGGTGTTAGCAAACACGATGAGCAAATCAGTATCGGTAGCTGGCATCTGGAAAATGCTATCAGTGATGTCAGGGTATTTATAGACGCGGTTGCTTTAACCTTACGTCGTGAAACTGGTGCTGATGATGTATTGCCGGTTGTCCATCCTCGATGGTCATTCTGAATGTACTGCAATATTTTTAATGGTGTAACTTGATGATGCCCGCCCATTCTGTTCAACCTCTTCCATTTTCCTCCGCAGAGCTGCCAGTGGCCATCGATTACCCAGCCGCGCTGGCCCTGCGTATGATGGCTCTGGTGCATGATGAACTGCCGAAGTATCTTTTGGCACCGGAAGTCAGCGCCTTACTCCACTACGTCCCGGACCTTCACCGCAAAATGCTTTTGGCTACACTCTGGAACACGGGTGCCCGCATCAACGAAGCCTTGGCTCTCGGAAGGCCGGATTTTATTCTTCAGCCGCCCTACCCGTTTGTACAGCTGGCAACCCTTAAACAGCGGGCAGAGAGATCTGCACGTAAAGCAGGACGTGCGCCTGCCAACTGCCAGGCAAATCGCCTTGTTCCCCTTTCCGATGTGCATTATGTCAGTCAACTGCAGATGATGGTGGCTACTCTGAAAATTCCGCTTGAACGTCGCAACAAGCGTACCGGCAAGATGGAGAAGGCCCGCATCTGGGAGATCACCGACCGGACGGTTCGTACCTGGCTGAATGAGGCTGTCGCATTAGCGGCCGCAGACGGTGTAACGTTTTCCGTACCAGTGACTCCGCACACCTTCCGTCACTCCTACGCTATGCACATGCTATATGCCGGCATTCCTCTGAAGGTACTGCAGAGCCTGATGGGCCATAAGTCGATAAGTTCGACTGAAGTCTATACGAAGGTGTTTGCGCTTGATGTTGCCGCGCGCCACCGGGTTCAGTTCGCGATGTCCGAGGTCGACGCCGTGGCGTTGTTGAAAGGTCAGCTATAAATAATCCCATTTAGACAGACTCTTAAAAATCTTGCTGCAATCTTGCTGTATTATAGTTGCAATCTAGCTGCATGCTGCTAGATTGATGCAAAGATATCAACCTCTATTGGGGAGGTTGCAAATTAACATTGCAGCAATCTTGCAGCAATAATGGAGGCTCAATGGCCTGGACAGTTGGATTCATATCGCAGAAAGGCGGAGTTGGTAAGAGCACAAAATCAAGGGCATTGGCTCGCGAAGCTACCTCCTGTGGTATTAAAACTAAACTCGCTGATCTCGATCTTGAACAGGGTACGAGTTCTGATTGGCATCGTCGTCGCCTGGCGGCTGGCTTGCCCCCCGCTGCCTCTGTTGAGGTATTCGCTACGGCAAAGCAAGCTATAGAATCTGCGGGAGACGCAGATCTTCTGATACTTGATGGTCCTGCGCGTGCAAGTAAGGGAACTTTAGAAATAGCTAAGGTGGCCGATCTTGTTGTTCAACCGACCGGTGCTTCACTCGATGACTTAATCCCTGCCATAAAGGTATTTAACGCACTTGTTAAAGATGGTATCCCGCGTTCCAGATTGGTCTTTTCATTAAGCAGGGTTGGGACTGAGGCAGAAGAAGCTGATGCTCGTGCATATATCAGTGAAGCTGGCTATGAAACTCTCGCTGGCTGCTTATTTGAGAAACCTGCGTACAGAAAGGCAATGAACTCTGGTTTAGCTGTGACTGAAACACGCTACAAGGGCCTGAACGAAAGAGCTGATGAGCTTATCCAGGCTCTGATAGATAAGATTGGAGAAGAGTAATGGCTGATGCATCGAAACTAAAAAAGAGACCGCGTAATAGTCTGGGCGTTCCTCCCGGGCCGGACGAGGTGGCTACCAGCCTGAACTCACCCGAAGTAGCTCCTGCAGCAGAAGCGAAAGAAGTTGTACCCGAGTCGATAGCTAAGGAACAAGCCATTCCAGCGACGTCCATGCCTTCTGGAAATCATGAACTGGCTTCGCCAGCTGCTACGCAGGAAAGCAATACTGTTCCGTATGTCAGACGTGACGGTCGTTCTGCAAGAAAAACAAACCGAATAATCGCCTTTGCGACCCGGGTTACTCCTGAATTCGATAATGAGGTCCGGGACATTGCAGATCGGGAAGGTATCAAACTTGTAGAAGTTTTAGAAAACGCACTGACTGCTTACAAGCAGCAAAAAGGTTACTAAGCCAGATAGCAGCATGATTGCTGCTATCTTTTTGGAAATAATATCTTGCTGCAATCTTGCTGCAATCAAACCGCAATCACTCAGCTAGATTGCAGCAAGCTAAAAGCAATCATTCAGCTAGATTGCTGAAAGAAAAATTAGTATGATACTCAAAGTGAGTATTAGTTAACGCAACCTAAAGACTCAAACTGAGTTTTAAGTCGTATCTCAGAGCCTTTGGGCGTGACAATTCAAAATCGGTTAGGTGAATTTACTCAAAATGAGTATCAATGGAGATGGTATGAATATTTTTTGTGATGATGGCTCTACCACAGTTAAGCTCGCGTGGTTCTGTGAGAAAGGTAAATTATCTACTTCCTTATCTGCCAACTCATTTCGTCAGGGGTGGAAAGTAGAAGGGATGGGTATGCGCCAAACCTACAATTATGAGCTGGAAGGGAAAAAGTATACCTACGACGAAGTTAGCAACGAATCTATTCTGACGACTCATATTGAGTATCAGTATACCGACGTGAACGTCCTTGCAGTTCACCATGCTCTCCTGAACAGTGGATTGAAGCCTCAGCCGGTATCTTTGACGGTGACATTACCCATCAGCGAGTTCTACAACAAAGAATGCCAGAAGAATGAGCTCAATATTCAACGTAAAATCGACAACCTGATGCGTCCGGTAAAGCTGAACAAAGGTGAGGTGTTTACCATTGAGCGCGTAGAAGTCATGCCAGAATCACTGCCTGCCGTATTTGCTCGCCTGGTTAAAGATAATGTGGGGCAGTACGAAAAATCTCTTGTGATTGACCTTGGCGGCACGACTCTCGATGTTGGCGTTATCGTTGGTCAGTTCGATTCGGTTAGTGCCATTCACGGAAATTCAGATATCGGCGTATCAATGGTGACGAACGCTGCACTCACAGCATTAAAAATGGCATCCAGTGATACCAGTTCTATGATCGCTGATGAGCTAATCAAGCAGCGTAAGGACCCTGATTTTGTTCGCCAGGTTGTGAATGATGAAAGCAAAATCGCACTTGTACTGGATACTATCGAAAGCGCGATTGCCAACCTGGGGGCCCGTGTTGTCGATGATCTTGCCGAGTTCCGTCACGTGAACCGGGTTTACATCGTTGGCGGGGGTGCCCCGCTGATTGAGGATGCCATTAAAGCCGCATGGCATCACCTGGGTTCCAAAGTTGTGATGATGGACTCCCCTCAAACGTCACTTGTAGAAGCAATCGCCGCATTTAAAGGGGAGTAATGCTGTGAGTGAAGAACGGAAGAAGTTTACTGTTTATCTTCATCCGGAACAGGCAGCAGACAACTTGTCATTAGACATTATCGAGTCTGTCCCACGGAACGAGAGGGGAGAGCTGTATCGAAGGGCGCTTATCTCCGGGTTAGCCCTTCATCAGCTTGATTCGCGGCTTCCTGGTTTACTCACGATATTGCTGAACCATGACTTCACAGCGGATCAGCTGGTTGGGTTGCTCAGCCAGACTACGGGATGGAAACCTTCACAGGCCAATATTCGAGACGTACTGGCAGAACTGGGGGCGGGGCAGTTAGCCCCCGCGCCCCAGCCTGAAGCTGTTGAAGATGATGAGCAACAACGCCTGGACGAGGCTCGAAAGAAAATGAAAAACTTAATGTGATACTCAAATTGAGGCTCTGGGGATATCAGACCATCTGGTCGTATATGCCGGGGAGAGCATCTCTCTTTTCATTTGCCATTCGGGCGCAATTCCACGGCCTGCAAACCATATCTTCCCGAGTCCTGAGTGGTTGATGCCATCCAGGACTTTCATCAACTCCTCACTCCGTTCCCGCGGTTGAATGTCATCGAACAGATTCAACTGCGATACTCCGGTAGGGGTGAAGTCATTCAGCATGACTCCTGCTTTTGCATAGCGATATCCATCAACCCAGATCCGATCAAGTGCTGATATGGCTGCCGCGATAATATCCCGGGTGTCATGCGTCGGTATGTGAATCTTCTCGCTGGCCACGTTACCGTAATAGGGTGTCGCCGAGAAGGGTGATGTCTTGATAAAGACCGCTATCTGCCGGCAGAACTGGCGTTCGCCCCTTAATTTTTCAGCAGCACGCTCAGCATGCTGACAAACAGCCTGTCGCATAGCCTCATAAGTCGTTACTCGTTCACCAAACGAGCGACTGCACACAATCTGTTGCTTTGCCGGAGGGGCATCTTCAAGGGCAATACAGGACTCACCATTAAGTTCTCTGACTGTACGCTCGAGCACGACGCTGAAATTCCGTCTGATAAAAGCAGGATTTGCCTGCGCCAGTTGCAGAGCTGTCGTGATCCCCATTGTGTTCAGCTTTTTGGCTATCCGGCTACCAACTCCCCAGACTTCTCCAACCGGTTGCAACGATAGTAGCTTTTCTGTCCTACGGGGATTATCGCGGGTTAAGGCTAGTACGCCACCGAATTGTGGCCACTCTTTGGAGGCCCATTGTGCTGATTTTGCTAGAGTTTTACTCATTCCGGCCCCGACGCCGATCGTTAATCCCGTCCCTCGATATACGTGTTCTCTGAGTTGCCGTCCGTAGTCTTCATAACCAACGCAACTTCCAAGTCCTTCTAACGAAAGAAAAACCTCATCGATTGAATATCTTTCAGCTCGTATGGCCATTTCTTCTATGAGAGACAATGTTCTGTTTGATAGACTCGCATAAAGCTCATAATTGCTTGAAAATATGTATATTTTTTCCGGAAAGTACATGTTTTTTAGCTGAAACCACGGAATCCCCATTTTTATGCCATACTTTTTAGCTGAGGCATTGCGTGCAATTATGTTCCCATCGTTGTTACTGAGAACGCAGATAGGCTTGCCACGTAAGTCTGGCCTGAATACTGCCTCACAGGAGGCGTAGAAGTTGTTTACATCGGCTAGAGCAAACATCAGTCAATATTCCGTGTTTTGTGCACAAAGGCAGTTACTACACCGAATATCTGGAGGTGCTCAGGGTCTGGCCATAGGGTAGGGTAGGCAGGGTTCATTGCCTGCAGGCCAGGTCGCGGTTTTAGTAGTAGCCTTTTAACCGTAAATTCTCCCTCAACTTCAGCAATGACTATGTCGCCGTGGCGCGCCTGTTCCGCTTTATCCACGATCAATAGATCTCCAGAGTGCAGCCCAATATCTGTCATAGAGTTACCGATAGCCCGCACAAAATATGTCGAGCTGGGCCGGGAAATACAGTATTGATTGAGGTCGAGTTCTGCTTCGACGTAGTCTTGTGCCGGTGATGGAAACCCCGCCGGGCAACGGTCAATATAAAGGGGAATTGCTGTGAAATCCGGTTCGCGCGCTGCATGCATTAAGTCAAACATAGTTACCTCCATACTGTTTTTATATACAGTATTATTGACTTATTGAGCGCACTTTCAAGTTTTGATTTACAGCTTAGCTCTGCTGCTTATCGCCAAAACCACCATTTGTCTCCCAGACTCCGTGTGCTGGTTATCTCCTGCCATCGCTTAAAAGGTCGCACCGTGCCGGCAAAATTCAAGCCGCCAGCTGCGGCACCCGTTCGCACTCCTTCCCCCTGGTCAGTCGCTTGCGCTGCGGCTTTGCATCCGGGGCATGACTTTTACCTCATGGCACGTTGCCTCCCTTCGCTCATGGCGGGAGATAACGACCAACCTCCGAAAGGAGGACGGCAAAAGAAATTTTTTGATAAAGATAAAAAGGAGAAAGCAATGGATCTATACACACTTCTGACGGCAACCCGAGGACTTCAGATTCTGCAAAAAAATAGCTGGCCAGCCCTGGCACTGAATATTGCAGAGAATGGCTGTCAAATGACGATGACCGGCAATATTAGCCCTGAAGGGCTCGTCAGTTTGTTACCGCAGCTGGCAGAGCGCGGGCATCTTGCAAAAGGTGCTGTAACTGGTCTGGAACTGTTGTGTGGTAAAAATGCTGTGGAGGCTACGATCTGGGCCCAGGCCAGCGGTCGCACTGTTAACGTTGATGTGAGTTTGAATGGGGTCCCTCAGGAGCAGACTTTGTGCCAGGATTATCTGAAATTGGCCCTTCAGGATGATTTGTGGGTCCTCTGCAGTGACCTGTGGAGAGACGCTGAGAAAATTCTTCTGCATACCGGCGCCCGCTACGATGGAGCTCATATCTTTGAACGTGAAAGCCAGAATTTTATTGTTGCAGCCGAAGCACTGTCAGAACTTCCTTCGAAGGTAAAGCCCGGTGAGATGCCGCTGCAGGCATGGCTGGCTGAAATCCTGCAACACGGCTCTGAGGTGCTGGCGATCTGCCTCGTTGTATATCGCGATTATGGAATGCTCCGGATAAGTGAATTTTGTATGCCTGAAGTTTGCGTTATCCGTCCTAACTCCCCCGTTAGGCACTGGCTAAATCGTGAGCATGTATCCACTTTGACAGGGATTGCGCGCCGAAATATCGCGATTGAGCGTGAAATCACCTCAAGTTTTGAAAAGGCTAAATTATTATCAGACGCTTAGCCGCGCAGAATACATAAAACATGTTATACCCACTGGCCAGCTTATGCTGGCCGATTTGATTTAACTCAGTAAAGAACTCGTAAACTCCATTGTCCTTGCCGCGCCAGCGCGGCGGCGAACGGTAGCATGCCTTCTCTTTACCCTGAACGCATCTAATCCAAAGGATATCCTTATCGCTATACTCTGCTGTGCGGTATTTTCAACGCACAATATATCTTGTAGAGACCTATGGCTAAGTAACCTTAAACAGCCGATTGTTTACTTAGAATAAGTTTGTTTTGGTTTTTAATATCAATTATTTTAAAGGCGCCATCCTTATCAATGATTAATTGATGAGAGTTGAGAGTGATGATGGTTTGATTTGCATTAGAAGTGGTAATGCCAGAGTTGATAGACCATTCTAGAGGGTATTTTTTATTTAATTCAGCAATTGCTTCATTGATGATTTCTTTCGCATCGTCTAAGTTTGCCGCTTTGCGTGATTCTTCCAATCTAAGTAGGAGGAAACTCAAACCCTCCTCTGCATACTTTTTCTTAAATTTGTCCTTAAACTCTTCTACCTGTACAGGACCCCAGCCAACGAAGTTTGTTGATTTTCGGTGGTTGAATTCCTCCATGTCCATTTCAAGCTCCGACCTTACTTCTTTCGGTGTGCTGGCAGGAACGGGTGAGTCTTCTTCTTTAAGAACGCCTTCGTTTTCCACCTGTTTCGAAGAAAATAAGGATTTCAAAAAAAGTTGCAGTTTTCTCATAAGTATTCCGGTGAGTGACTATATCGAAAAATATACCATGGAATATGTTAATTTGTTAGTCAATGCTTTTACCAGTGTTAAATGCCAATAACTTAATTTGGCTTTTAAATATGATGTGCATGTGTTCAATCGTAAATAGTTTTTTTAGCTTCTCACGTAGAGATTATACGAAGCATGATTGAACATACTCTTGTCTAAAAATCATGATGTCGTGAAATCCGTTTTTATGCTGCGCCAGCTCAGCGGAAATTTGCGCCGTGCCTTCACTTTAGCCCGAACGCTCCAGATGCAAGGGTTCGCTTCGCCGCCATCCTCGCCCGGTCGCAGATTTTTACGCCTGATGCCGATCTTCCCGTCGTTCTCCCGCTCAATTTTCGCGGGAGAACCGTCCAGATCGTCATCGCTTTTATCTGCGCTGCGGCCTGCGGTGTCGCCCTTGCATCTTCCGCTCGAAGTCGGGCTGTCGTGTCGGCACGGCGCAGCTGGGTGCCGGATGATGAGGAGAGCGTAATGTTCAGACTGACCTGTATTGATCTCGATAATGGCGAGTTTGCCGTCTATCTCAATAACCACTACCTGGGAAGTGAAGACGGTAGCGGTGAAAAACTGTATCTGGGAGATGTGCTGGAACGACTTTCCAGGATGCCTGGTGTGCAGCTCCAGACCATTCAACAACCTGTGCCCGATGATGAAGAATGGTGCTGGAACGATGTCGCAGATTCGGTACTTACCCCGTCTCATGTTTTGCGGCGGGAGATGACTGTGGGCGGAATGATGACGCGTCTGCAGCAATACCCCCAGGACGCGCTTTGCACTGGCACATTCTGGCTTGAGGATGATTTTATTGAAGTCGATGGCTCGCTTGATAGCGCGACGATTGCAGCTGCGATGGAGCGCGCTTTCTACGCGCATGAAGCGAACTATGGGTTTAACTGGGATCACCTGCGGTTTGTCATCAATGAGGTAAAAGGCCTATGAGCACCTGGCTGACAGGATTTCAGACCGAAGCCCACTGCACTGAAACCGATGTTTATATGCTTATTGTAGCTGAAAATCTTGCCCTGGCCGAAGCTGGCGCCATGTCTATGGGGCGAACCTGGTGGCCAGATGTGAAAGAGGACAGCGCAGATCACTGCTGGCTATTTCCTGAGAGAAAAGTCTGGTTCAGCAGCATAGTGTTACTCGATGACGTTGAAAATAGAGTGCTGCGTGGACTGAAGTTCCTCGATTGGTGGATCGTAACCGGTACACCCGAATGGCCGGTGATCAGGGACAGATGTGATATGGACTGGCAGGAGTACACCCGATAACGCTATGCCCGGCCAGGATTTGCTGGCCGGTATTTTCAACGTACAAGGATGTCGCTTACTCCGCTTTTTATGCCGCGCCAGCGCGGCGGATATCAGCGCCGTGCCTTCACTTTAGCCCGAACGCTCCAGATGCAAGGGTTCGCTTTGCCGTCATCCTCGCCCGGTCGCAGATTTTTACGCCTGATGCCGTTCTTCCCGTCGTTCTCCCGCTCAGGTTTCGCGGGAGAACCGTCCAGATCGTCATCGCTTTTATCTGCGCTGCGGCCTGCGGTGTCGCCCTTGCATCTTCCGCTCGAAGTCGGGCTGTCGTGTCGGCACGGCGAAGACGTCGCCGCATCGGTATAAGGAGAATATCATGACCACCGCTTATCGCTTTATGCACCGCCATACCCGTAACACCCTGGTTTCGCGTGGCTGGCCAGCCACGATGGATATCGATACCAGCCTGAATTACTCGCGTGGGGAGGGCGTGGCGTTTTATGGCCAGCTCGATGCCGCGCAACTGCAGCGACTGTTACCTGAAATCGCCCTGCGGGGATTAATGAGCGAACAGGCAGTGCAGATGCTGCTGCCGCTGATCCACAGAAGCGAACTGGTCGTTCGCCTTTACAGGAACTCGCTGGGGCACCGAAAGGCACATGCCGGTACCATTTCACTGGAATACGACAACTGTCCTGCCGGGATGAATACGCCACAAATTCTCTGCCTGCTGAAAGCACTGCGCGACGAAATCAATCACGTCTGCAGCTGCGTGGCGTCGGCAGGGTATCGCCTGACCGAAGCGCTGCGGCCTGCCACAGAACCGCTGGTACTGACCCGCCGCACACGCAATTTCACCCTGACGGTGACAGAGGTGGAGCAGGTTCAGGACGATGCTGAATGGGACAACGATACGCTGGATGCCAGGCTGAAAGCCGTGCTCGACGAGAAAGAAACCTTCCGCCGTCTGCAGATCCGCCTGGAGTGTAACGGGCGCACCGTCGGCCAGACGCATGTTCCCTATGCCCTTCGGCATCCTGACAGCCCGTCACGTGTCTGGTTTGACCGCCACTGGTTACGGGATGTTGTGAAAACAGCCCGGGCGGAAATCGATGTGATGATGAAATCATTTTCCGGGATCCGGATCGCAGCCTGAGTTGAGGCGGGGCAGAACGCCCCGCTTTTAAGCAAAAAGGATGTCGCACGCTCCGCTTTACCGGCGTGACCTCCACGATGTTACGGCCACGCAGGCAAAAACATCCGTGCGGTCTGCGGCTAACGCCGTGCCTTCACTTTAGCCCGAACGCTCCAGATGCAAGGGTTCGCTTCGCCGCCATCCTCGCCCGGTCGCAGATTTTTACGCCTGATGCCGTTCTTCCCGTCGTTCTCCCGCTCAGGTTTCGCGGGAGAACCGTCCAGAACGTCCTCGCTTTTATCTGCGCTGCGGCCTGCGGTGTCGCCCTTGCATCTTCCGCTCGAAGTCGGGCTGTCGTGTCGGCACGGCGTAAGCCGGAACTCAGACGACACTGGCAACGGAGGATTTTTATGAGCACTACCACCCCGGCGATTTATGTTGGTACTTACCACAAATACAACTGCGGCAGTCTCTTCGGTAAATGGTTCGATCTCACCGATTTTGACGATAAGACAGATTTTATGGAGGCATGCCATGCGTTGCACGCAAACGAATCCGATCCGGAACTGATGTTCCAGGACTGGGAGGGCATTCCGGATAAATTTGCTTCAGAAAGCTCGGTTGACTGGGCTTTTATTGAGGCCTACAAGCGCGCGGTTGATGACGGTAAGGACGAGGCTTTCGTTGCCTGGGTGGAGTTCACCGGTGAATGTGATTACGACGCGTTTGAAGATGCCTGGTGTGGTGAAGCCGCAAGCGAGGAAGATTATGCGTATGACTACGTGCAGGAGCACGGCTTGCTTAATGAGGTGCCTGAATCGCTGCGCGGTTACTTTGATTATGATGCTTACGGCCGGGATATGTTCATGAACGGTCTGGTGTTCCTGGAAGGCCACGTTTTTCAGAACTGATTTAGGGCAGGGGGATAGTCCCCCTGCATAAAAGGACAGAATGATGAAACTTGATACACAAACCCGTGACATCCTGCGTCAGTACAAAAAACGAATTAACGCCGGTCGCCGTGAGGCCGGATTACGGGAGCTGAGAACCGAAGAAGTGATCGACGAAATTTGCCATTTTATGAGCTGCCAGTCTGCGGTATACATAGGCGGACAGTTTATCCGGCAGGATCAACGTTAAGGTGATCCCGGCAGGCGGCACCTCCGCCTGTCAGTCCGCGGGAAAACCCGGGCTGGCCTTGCCTGCCGGCGGCTGTCACTGCGCCTTCGGCGCCGCGACATGCCGCCCTGCATGATCTGGCAGCGCAGGTCAGTAAAAAAATTAACAAGGTAAAAAATATGAGCGAAATTAATCTTTCAAAACTCTCAAAAGAGGATCAGGACAAGGTGGCGGTAGATCTGGCCGCGTCGGGCGTCGCGTACAAAGAGCGCCTGAATCAGCCGGTGGTACCTGAAATTATCGCGCGCGAGCAGCCGGTGCATCTTCGCGAGTATTTTATGGAAAGGCTGCGCCACTACCGCCAGCTGAGCCTGCAATTGCCGAAAGCGAGCGACCCTCAATATGCTGAGATGGCTGAAGCGAATAAAAAATAAAATTTTCAGTAAGATAACGGTAATTTTTTTTAGATTCTCTTTCCTGCACTGGGCGTCCGGGCGGCTGTCATGCTACGCACAGAGCCAGCTGCGCCGTCTCTGCCCGGCCCCTCCGGGGCAGCGGGTTTCCATCCTGACGCAACTTCTTATCGCTTGCAGCAGCCGTTCCGGCTGCGCCGCTCAGTCGCGCCGTTCCTGCGCTCCCTGCATCCCGTCGCCGGAAACCGCGCCGTGATGTAGGGGGCAACGCCGTTTCGCCGCGCGCGGCTTTCCGTCATTGCGGCGGGCCCCTGCCCATTCCGTCCGGTCTTTTTTCACCCCTTTGAGTCCCTCCGCCGGGTGCTGAGAACACCACAGTCCTCCTGGCTGTCCAGGGTAAATGCTGGCGCACGGCCACCAAAACTTTTCGCATGCGAAAACTTCAGGCGTCCGCCCCGGACATCTGCCTCGGCCCGTGGCGTTGACGCACCTGCGGCGAAGGTTCTCAAACGGGTGATGTTTTATCCCCCGGGAAACTTCAGCAGGTTCCCGCAAAACGTCAAAACCGCGGCTCCCGTAACTCAACGGGTGATGGGTTTTAAAGGCCAGACCCTTTTATCAGGAGAAATGCAGTGGGCAAAACATTACAGGAATTTCTGAATCAGTCCGTGTCGCTACGCGAACCGACCGCTGAAGAACCTGAACTGGCGGCATTGCTGAACGCTGACGTTGCCACCGCGCCTGTGGTGCTGCCAGAAGGGGTATTTACCCGAGAAGAGGCGAGGGCTGTTGCGGCGCAGTACACCAACGTCGGTATTGAGAACGATCAGGTAACGCATTTCCAGCTTGTTGTCCGTGATGAAGACGGGATGTTGAAAGAGCGTGTATGGAATTTCCAGGAAGATGGCGGGGCGTGGATGAATCGCGCACTTGCAAGCTACGGATTCAGAAAATAGCAGTATGAAGGTGCCCTGCCGGAGCTGTCACTCCGCAGGGCCGGACAATCATTAACACCGGAGGTATTAACTATGTCAGTTGCCGAGTCTAAAGCAAAAAGCCCTGAACAATCCAGACGTAAGAAAGCCAGCCCTGCGCAGGCCATCGCGCCGGAGGTGCTGAAATCCATCCTCGATGCCACGCCGATCGAGTATGAGAAAGTCAAAAATCTGGTCATTTCAGACCTGAATGCCAGAACTATTCCCTATTCAAAGGAGAGCGTTCGCGGACTGGCTGCGTCCATTGCTGCGATTGGTCTGCTTCAGAACCTCGTTGTCCATGATATGCCAGACGGTAAGTCCGGCGTGGCCTGTGGCGGTCGCCGTACCACGGCCCTTGCGCTGCTCCTTGAAGACAACCTGATCAAGACGGACGACGTGGTGCCTGTTAAACGCGTATCGCGCGAAATCGCCGCTGCGGCATCCCATGCGGAAAACGAGCAGCGTGTGGCGATGCACCCGGCAGAGCAAATCACGAGCTTCCGCACCCTTGCTGAGATGGGCAAAACCGCTTCGCAGATTGGTGATGAACTGGGGTTCGGCTCCCGCCACGTGCAGCGTATGCTGAAACTCGCCACCCTCGCACCGTCACTGCTGAAACTGCTGGCTGAAGACAAGCTCGACATGGAGCAGTGTCAGGCTCTGTGCCTTGAAAGCGATCAGGATCGTCAGGTCGCCGTGTATGAAAACCTGATGGCGACTTATTCCTGTGCGTCAGCCCATTTACTCAAAAGGCAGATCACCGAGAGTGAAATCGCCGTTACGGATGCCCGTTTTGGCTTCATCGGTCGTGAGGCGTACGAGCTGGCAGGTGGTGTGGTCCGTGAAGATTTATTCAGCGCACAGGAGGGCGACGGGACCGTCGACAGGCTGCTTGTTGACACCCTGATGGCCGAAAAACTGGAGAAAATTGCCCTCGAAATCCAGCAGAAAGAGGGCTGGGCATGGGCGATGGGCCGTCCGTCCAGAATTAACCGTTACGGTACAAATGATAACGACTACCTGCTGCTTCCGGTGCCGGATGCGGTATACAACCCGGATGACAGCCGTCGTCTGGATGAACTGACCGATCAGCTTAATGCACTCGACGAGGACAGTGACGAAGCTTACGCCGCCCTGAGCGAAATGAACCTCATTGAACATGCCGCAGAAGTGCGCGGATGGACTGATGCGCTTAAGTCGAATGCTGGCGTGGTAGCCAGCTTTATGGAGGGTGAACTGTACGTGCAGCGTGGCGTGTGCCGTAAGGCTGATCTGCCGGAGGATGACGCAGAGAATGAAGATAAGAAAGCATCAGGCAGCGTCACATATGTAAGTCAGCCCGATGCCGCAGAAGGGATCAGCGTTCCGCTGCTCACCAAAATGTCATCTGAGCGTACTCTCGCTGTACAGGCTGCGCTGATGCAACAGCCTGAAAAAGCCGTTGCCCTGATGGTCTGGCGTATGTGCTGTAGCGTTTTCTCCGGCTGCAGCCCACAAAAGCATCCTTTCGGGATCAGCGTTAACGTCTCGCACTACTCGCTGACGCGCGAAGCCCCTTCCGGAAATGAGGGCCTCGCTTACACCGCGCTGATGACAGAACAGGCCCGACTGGAAGAACTGCTGCCGGAAGGATGGCGTAAGGATTTCACAACCTTCTTTAGCCTGAAAGGTGATTTGCTGATGTCGCTCATGGCGTATTGCACTGCCTGTTCCGTTGACGGTGTTCAGACCCGCGATATGGGGCATACGTCGCGCAGCCCACTCGACGATCTGGAAAAGGCGATTGGCTTCCATCTGCGTGACTGGTGGCAACCGACAAAAGTGGGATATTTCAGCAGCCTGACGCACAGCCAGATTGTGGCCGCTATGAATGATGCCGGAAGTGCCGGGGCAGCGAAGGACGCCGAGAAAATGAAAAAGGGCGACGCGGCGGAACATGCTGAGTTCTGGCTGAAAGATACCCGCTGGGTTCCGGCATGGCTACAGGGTCCGCAGTCTGACGCTGTGAAAGAGACCGCTTCCGTTGACACCGAAACCGACGCTGACAACACCACACTGGCTGCCTGATAAGGAGTGCCGCCCTTCGGGGCGGCAATAAGGAGAACATGATGAGCACTACAAATTTCAGCCTGGCAGAGATGACCGCCGATGACTTCGAAACTGCCCGCTCGGCAGGCTATTCCTTCCGCCGCGAACTGACTCACACCGTCATGGCGGCGCTGAGACTCCCGGATAACTGGGACATTCTCGGGGAGTACGGTAGCGAGTTCGGTGGGCTGTTCCCGGTTCAGGTCCGTTTCGCACCGACCCACGGTCTCTTTCAGATGGTGCTGTGCAGCCCGGGAGAGGCCAGTGACCAGTGGCTCCTGTTTATGGTGTCAGGAAAGGGCCGTCACGTGGTATGCGTTCGCCAGTGCGACTATTTCAACGTGTCAGAACTGAATCACGCCTTGAGTGTGGCAGATGTACGCCACCATGAGGGCTATATCCCTTCCGACATCATCGCCTTCCTGAAGCATGAGGTGAAATTATGATCCCGCGTCATCTCTCACTCGTCACGCAGCGGCCCGAGCGTGAAGCGGCTCTACGCGCCATCATGATCGTGGAAGAGGAGACGGAAAAGTCGGGTCGTCGTTCCCGGCAGCCGTATCCCTATGCTCGTGCATTTTTCCGGATTCTGACCGGCAGCAGTAAGTTAAGTACCCGATCAATCAATCAGGTGCCGGGGGTCTACTGGCTGAAAGAGGACAAGACCCCCCTGGTACGCTATGAGGAAGCGTTTGATACCCTGATCCGCTCGCGGGGTCGCCACTGCTATGCGCCGCTGGATACGCGACTGGTGCAAATCATGTTTCCTGAGAAGGCATTCAGTCTGAGCGATCGCAGGGTAAAGCGGGACAGGCGAGAAGCGGACCTGTACACCCGTCAGGAAACTCGCCGCGCACGCGAGAAAGAGGATGCGTACCAGAATCTGGTCGGTCAGGCTGAAATCGATCTGGCATTCCAGACGCCTGAGACGCTCCGTGCCTGGTATGAATCGTGGTCGCAGCAGGATGTCCGGGACTATGACATGCAGCGGATGCTGTGGACATGGACAGAACGCTGCCCGTCGCTCTCTCATCTGGTCAGAAGCTGGTACGACCGGGCGTATGAAATCGTTGCTGACGTGCGGGATGTGGCGGAGAACGCTTCACCGGCGGCGAAAGAGCTGGAGCGCTGGATGGTACCGAATAAAATTACGCTGAGGTCGGTATGGCCATAAGAAACAATCCCTGTAAAGCAGAGTTGAAGACAGCACGCAAGCAGCGCAGACAGCTGCAAAGCATGTTAGAAAAGCTGAATAATATGTCATGTCAATGGGACGGACTTAGCGGCTGGCTGGAGACGGAAAGCGAGCGGCTTGCTGAAAGCGTTGATCAGCATCTGAAGGCGCTGGATGAGCAGATCGACGAGTGGTCAAACGGAAACGGTAGCGGGGAATAATGCCGAAAAAAGGTGAGGATTTATCCAGGTTTCAGGCGGGTATTCCTGGGCAGAACATCGTCAGAAGGATATAATGGCGTTGGCGCTTGAGGCTTTTTGCCTCATACGTTTCAGTGGTTTGGATGCTGTGAGGCAGAAAGAGAAAAGCCCCGAGTAATTTTTTTCAAATTAACCCGAGGCCGATCTACATGCTAGTCACATCTAGATTAGCCGCTTACTGCGCTCTGCGCAAGGAGAAGAAGGCTATGAAACTGCCGCGAAGTACCGTTGTCTGGTGCGTGCTGATAGTGTGTCTCACACTGCTGGCGTTCACTTACCTGACCCGGAAATCGCTCTGCGAAATCCGGCTGAAGGACGGAAATCGGGAGGTCGCTGCCGTGCTAGCCTACGAATCCGGTAAGTAGCAACCTGTGAGGCGGGGGAAACCCCGCCTTTTCAGGGCTTCTGGTGTCGTTTAGTGAGACCACAAGCGCCTTTATGAAGGGGTTGCCGGTTTACCGGTAGCCCCTTTTTCCTTACGGTCGCGACCGCTCGCATGAACAAACCGGAAGGGCAGTTCCCCTGCGGGGAACGGGGCAGGGCGGCAGCGCCTCCGGCGCGCCCGCTCTCTTCCCCGTCCGTAGTACAAATGAATCACAGACAGCTGTTTAAATGAAACGTTATGAACCGGTGCCGTTCAGCCGAATTTATCGTCTCGCGTGGTAGCGAGCTGCTCGATGGCAAACAGTATGCCGGTGTGCGAAACATCGGTTTCAACCATATATTTCCAGTGAAGCCTTTTCAGCTGATAAACCAGCTGATCACGATGGGTTTCCGCGCCGTTACTGGCCAGCATCAGACAGCACTGTCCGATGATCCGGCAGGCTTCATCATAAAGAAGGCTTTCATTGTCATCCGTCCCGCTTTTCAAATCTGGCATGATGGACGTTCCCGTTGTGTGTTTTTTGCTCTGATTCAGCATATATCAAAGACCACAGGTCCACCCCTTATGGCCCCCTTCGGCTCCTGACCGCTGCGCGGCTCAGTCGTCGAGCCCCACTCCGCCAGGCAGCTGCTGCGCACCGGCCAGTCTCCGCCGAATCCCTTCGGGGTTCGGGCTTCGCTAGGGTCTGATGGCTGAGGTCAACACCCTGGCTAACAGCGACCGTGCCGGTCGCGTCGCCTCCACCGCGCCGGCTGATACCGTCGCTTTAATGCCGCCACGCCGTTCCGGTGTGTCGGGTGTGCGCATCCTGAACGCCGGTGAGGCCATTACCCTGGCCGTCCTCACGCGGACGGGCTTGTCGTAGCACCGTCGGGTCATCATCCAAGGGGTGAAATGCACGCCGTCAGAAACTTTTTGCGGGCAAAAACTTCCCGTCGTCGCCCCTTTCCTTCCGCCCTTCGCCGTCGCTCCTCTGTCCCTGCCGCGAGAGAACTCACCAGGGAGATGGAAACCATCCCCACAGGAGAAAACCAGGATGCACACACGAAACGTCAACGTCAGAACCGCCGCTCAGGAATCTTCCAGGAAGATGCGGGATAAACCCGAACACAGTGAGGAAACGCAGATGATCCACAACACCGCAAACGTCGTACCGATGACCTTTTTTATCCCGTCCCACAACGCCGTTTATGACTGGGCCAGACAAAAAGCCGACGGGGAGTGGGTTACAAGATTCGGCTGGCAGACGCTGGACGACGTGCGCAGCCGCTACCCCGACGTGGAACTGATGCCTTTTGCAAAAGTGCAAAAAATACCTGACATCGGCTTTCTCAGGGGCTGGAAGGAAATCACCCAGGCCCGTTACGTTGACCAGATGGGGAGTCTGCCGCTGATGGACTGGTGTCAGGGGCAGGGAGGGGAGTCATTCAAGTCTATGGAGTTTTCCGGGGGGGATGTGACCGCAATCTTTGTGCGGTATGCGGGACGGTTCTTTGAGTGTCGGGACCTGTATACCAGGGAGCATACGTCGCTTGTTGGCGATGTCATCAACCGGTTTTGCCTGGATGTTCCCCTGCCTGAACTCGCTGCCCTTCGGTGAGGTGGTCAAATAAAATACAACCCAGCGGGGGAGGCACAGGGCGTGTCTCCCCTTTGTTTATCCACAGCTTATTTGCCTGCGTGTTCAGCCAACCGGTGGATAACAGCGCGGAAAACCTTGCCCCTTCGGGGCGGGGATAGCGTCGCGCCTGCGGCGCACGCCGCTCTCCCCTTGAGCAGAGCATCCTCCATTATTCATTTCACCGGCTTTTTTTTGCTGCCCCGGGCGTCCGGGCGGCTGTCATGCTCCGCACAGAGCCGGCTGCGCCGTCTCTGCCCGGCCCCTCCGGGGCAGCGGGTTTCCATCCTGACGCAACCCCTTATCGCTTGCAGCAGCCGTTCCGGCTGCGCCGCTCAGTCGCGCCGTTCCTGCGCTCCCTGCATCCCGTCGCCGGAAACCGCGCCGTGATGTAGGGGGCAACGCCGTTTCGCCGCGCGCGGCTTTCCGTCATTGCGGCGGGCCCCTGCCCATTCCGTCCGGTCTTTTTTCACCCCTTTGAGTCCCTCCGCCGGGTGCTGAGAACACCACAGTCCTCCTGGCTGTCCAGGGTGAATGCTGGCGCACGGCCACCAAAACTTTTCGCATGCGAAAACTTCAGGCGTCCGCCCCGGACATCTGCCTCGGCCCGTGGCGTTGACGCACCTGCGGCGAAGGTTCTCAAACGGGCGATGTTTTATCCCCCGGGAAACTTCAGCAGGTTCCCGCAGAACGTCAAAACCGCGGCTCCCGTAACTCAACGGGTGATGTGAAAACTGAAAAGGAGACAAACCATGCATTTACAGACAACTGAATCTTTTACTGCTCTGGATTTCAACGCCACCGCCGAAGCCGAGCACGCCTACTGGCTGAGCCGTGAAAAAGCAGCGGTATGCCAGCCCACTGAAATTGATGTGAACAAATTCCACGATGCGGCGGGTCTGATGCCGCCAATGAACTGGCGCTCTGACACCGCGCAGGATACGGAGACTTTTATGCTGGCTGAAATGTATTGCGGGAACGTGGCGTACATCTATGTGCGCTGCGGTCGACGTTATTTCCGTCTGCGTGATTACTGCAACCTGAACCACGCCGATATCGTGGCGAAAGTGAAAGCGGTTTTTTGCCCTGAGAGCCAGAGCCAGAAATGAAAAAAGCAGGCTTACGCCTGCTTCATCCACGCCGGATTGTACGCGTCGAAACGAAAATCCGGCCATCACCAAAAGGAACAAACCATGCAATTCAGTGAAGTCCAGATTGTTACATCCTCCGCGCTGTCTGTCCAGTCCCCGGCGTCGGTTACACGCAAACACACCCGCCATAGCCGGGAAGACATTCCGAGTGCCGAGGTCGATCCGACCCTGCGGGCGTTCGGCCGTCATATCGCGCACTGCCTGAAAAAGAAACGCCGCATTCGCATTCCCGCCATGTGCGCTAGCGACTGGGGACACGTCCTGCGCACGCTCGAACTGAAACGCGCCTTTAACTGACAACAACGCCGCCCCTGACGGGGCGGCAGGAGAAAAAAACGTGTCCCAGATGAGCTTTGCAGACTTCTTTGACCAGGTAAAACACAGCGACGCCGTCCGCACTGCCGTGCAGCCGGCGCTGGTCGTTCCTCAGCCTCCGGCCGCGCCGCGCCTGATGTCTATCGACACGGCGCGAAAGCAGTTTATCCGTCTGTTCAATCAGACCGCCCGGCACCTTCATCGCTGGGATGTGTTCAGCGACTTTGTCCGACTGGCGGCCAGCGAACTGGACATTGCCCGTATCAGAACGCCGGAGAATATTGAGCAGAGCGGGAAGATTTGCGCCCGGTATGACGCGGATGATATTCGCAACTTTCATGAGCTTTTTAACCTGATGGTCAGCGCGCTTGAAGCGAAATTTCATGATTTTATTGGCTCGATTTTCATGGAGCTGGAGCTGGGATCGGGCGGTATGGGTCAATACTTTACGCCGTATTCTGTCCAGTCGATGATGGCACGGATGCTGATCCCCGGTATTCAGGAGAAAATTGCGCGGGAGGGTATCGCCACTATCAGCGACCCGGCCTGCGGTTCAGCCGGGATGATTATCGCCTATGCTGAATGCCTGCTTGAGGCTGACGTCAATCCATCCGCGCACCTGTTCGCCAGCTGTATCGATATCGATCCGATTGCGGCTGATATGGCGTTTATACAGCTTTCGTTGCTGGGCATCGCTGCCGAGGTGGTCACAGGCAACACCCTGACGATGCAGTTTAACCGGGTACGTTACACGCCTGTTTATTATCTGAACAACTTCGAAGAAAGGCTTAACAGCCAGCGCAGGATCAAAGCCATGATGGACTTTATGCGCAACGCAGGCGTTGCCGCCTGATGAAGGGCAGGGGCGACGCTCAGCGCCGCCCTTTCAGGCCCGCTGAATTCACGAGCGCCAGAACCATGTTGAGCATGCGCTCTTTGGTTGTCTGGCGAAGCTCAAGTGTAGGAAGGGTGGCCGCAAGGGACAGCGAAACCGTTGCCAGCTCCACAACCCGTTTCACCTCTGCCGCTTTTTCATACTCTTTCCAGGTGCGCAGGCTTATGCCAAGCTCTTCCGCCGCTTTATCGCTGCTCCAGCCCATGCCTTTTCGCCACAAACGCAGCTCATAACCCGTCATTTATAACCCCAAAAAGGTGCAAATTCTGCACTTATTTAAAGATAAAATATGCAAAAAATAAATACATAAAGGTGCAATTTCTGCACTTTTTCTTGATTAGTAATGCGTGTGATTTTAATGATGGTTAAGCGCGGAGAGGTGTTTTCGAACTGAACTCCGGGCACCTTCGGCTCCCCGTCGAAGCCGGGTCGTCGCCTGCACTTCGCGTGGTGGACGTGTGTCCACCGCGCTACGCGGAGCCGCTCGCGTCTCCGTCCATTCGGATAGCAAGCGATGCCTGAACCCCTTGCGCTTGCAGCTGCCGTTCCGGCAGCGCCGCTTTCACTGACCGCCCCGGCGGTCGCCAGGGAACGCCGGGTTTCCGGCGTCTTCTGCCGTCCTGTCCGTCGTTGCCGTGAAAGCCTCTCATTACTTATGCACGCTGACAGAGCGTCTCCGTGCAGCAAGGGCCGCTGTCGCTTTCCGGCCAGATTTTTTCTCGCAGGCTCCAAATAATCCGGCCTCCACCCCTGCTTTTCGTCGTCGCCCCGTCAGAGCATAAGCGTAATGAGGGCGTTTCACTCATTGCAAAAAACCGAAAAGGACGACGGCAGAAGAGGCCGGACGGCCAGGGAGGTTTGCGTCAGACGACGCACAGGATATTGCCGGATTTCAGGCAATAAAAAAGCAGAGCGCGAACTCTGCTTCTTCACTCCGGGCTGTTCGAGCAGACCGGACTCACAAAAAATCTGTACTGGAGACTTTTTATGAAAGACCAATTCATCCTCGCATGTCGCGAGTATTTTGTAAATAACCGGCGTAACCGTCATCCGCGCAAGCGCCACGACACCGTGCCTGCGGAGGCGATCGCCCGCCGTCCAAAAGTACGGGGCAAGATTGTTGCACGAGCCGAACGCCGTCATCAGCCGGTGCGTATTCCGGCCATGAGTTGCACAGAGCTGGGGCATCTTCTGCGCTCACTGGAACTCTCCAGAGCCTGCGCCTGATAACCGCCGCCCCGTAAAGGGGCGGCTTCTGAACTTCTGACGGGATATACAAATGTTGCGTAAACGCTACTTGCAGAACGCTCCGCGCGGAGTGACAGGTATTCAGCTTGATAACGGTGATGAAGCTATTTTTCTCGATGGCGAACGTATTGCCAGCTGCGATATCGGGGAACGCGATGACGCCGTGATCGGCACAGGGCTGCGTATGGCGGAGAAAATGGGCGTGCCTTTTCAGTTACTGGCGCTACCCGTACCTGATACTGAAAAATGGTCATGGGATGACATCACTGATTCACTGGGCTGGGGTAAATCCCTCACCCTGCCGGGTATGATGTTGCGCCCGGTAATGGAATGCTGCGCTAACCATCTGACAGAAGATGACAATCTTTTGTTGCAGGATTTGAGCCGCACGAAGCATGAAAGGTGGTGGATTATGGATACGGATGTGGGATACCTCATTCGCCTGGATGCTGTCTCCAGACCCTTACACCGCCTGAAAAAACTGGGCCTTTCCCGCGAAGCGCGGGCGTTAATTTTCTGCGCCATTCGCCGGGCGGATATCAGCATGATCCATTTCTCCGGTCTGGGGGATGAAGTGGATAACGCACCGGTTTTTGACTGGTAATTACAAAAGTGCATGTCCGGGCGTAATGCTTCACCACCGGCGCCCGGGCTTGCAGCTGCCGTTCCGGCAGCGCCGCCCGACCCGGACCCGCCAGGCGGTTCCACAAAGGAAACGGGCTACGCCCGCCGGGGAATTTCCGCATCATCCTTTTGACGCCGGTGCTCACCGCGTGCTGCCTCTTCCCGTGAAAGACTCTGCCCTGACCCGGAAAAGATGCAAGGACGCACTTCTCACCCGTTCGCACTCCCTCTGGTCGCTTGCGCTGCGGCCTCGCATTGCCTCCTTGCATCTTCTCCTGAACGGTCAGGGCGATCGCTTTATCACGGAAACGGCCTCCCGCGATGGTGATACATCATCAAAAAGGCGACGGCAGAAATGATTTTTTGTGACATATGAGGAGATTGATATGACCCGTTTAGCATCCCGTTTTTCATCCATGAACGTCATCCGTAAAGAGCGCGCACTGACCAATGACGAGCTGATGCACGTTGTCCCGAGCATTTTTTCAGAGGACAAGCATGATTCACGTAGCGAACGTTACACCTACATTCCAACCATCACCGTTCTTGATAAGCTGCGTGAAGAAGGTTTCCTGCCGTTCTTCGCCTGCCAGACCCGCACGCGTGATGAAGGGAAGCGCGGTCACACCAAACACATGATGCGTCTGCGCCGTGCCGGGCAGATCGCAGGCGCAGAGGTGCCGGAAATCATTCTGCTCAACAGCCACGATGGCAGCAGCAGCTATCAGATGATCCCGGGGATGTTTCGTTTCGTCTGTACTAACGGGATGGTATGCGGCCAGACGTTCGGGGAAATCCGTGTCCCGCACAAAGGTGACGTTGTCGGTCAGGTCATTGAAGGCGCTTACGAGGTTCTGGATGTTTTCGACAGCATCACAGAGTCACGCGAAATTATGAAAGATACCGTGCTGTCGCGTGATGAGCAGGAGATTTTTGCGCAGACCGCGTTAGGGTGGCGCTATGATGAAAACGCGGAAGGAAAGCATATTCCGCTGGCAACTTCTGATGTGCTGACCGTCCGTCGTCATGAGGACAAAGCAGATGATTTGTGGACGACTTATCAACGCGTTCAGGAGAACATGACGAAAGGCGGGTTGCTGGGGAAATCTGCGCAGGGCCGTCGCCAGCGTACGCGCGCCGTGACGGGTATTGACGGGGATGTGAAGCTGAACCGCGCGTTATGGGGAATGGCTGAAATGATGAAAGCCCTGAAATCCTGATTGATGAATGGCGGGGATCATCCCCGCCATTTTATTTCCTTCCTGTCGGCACAACAGGTACTGAACCTGATAGTGCCGGAACTCCATCTGCCGGAATTATCCCACCACTTTCCGTAGTGACTGAATCCCTTCCGTCCACAAGATAATTCACCCTGATTGCTTACTTGCCTTCTGTCACCGGAGCCTGACCGGGGTTTTTCGTGGTCCTGCGACGGGAACCCCCCGTGCCTGTTGTTTGTTTCTTTTGCGCACTTAAAATTTCGCGTATGGCTTTAACACTGGTCTGGATCCCCACACCGTCCAGAGCCGAACGGATATCCTCGACAGAATAACCTTTGCTGCCTGAAAGCAAAATTATCTGGTCTTTCAGCTTGTCCAGAACGTCGGATTTCGTCAGCCGTTTCTCGGTCAAATCAGGCAGCTCATCCAGCGCCGTTTTTGCCAGTTCCACGTCTTCACTTGTGAACCATTTCTTATCTGCCATATCGTTTTTTTCCTTTCACATACTGATGCGCAAATTTACATTCAAATCATACCATTAGCGGGAAGAAAGTGGCAGTGCTCCGCACTGCCCATGCCGTCAAATTGACGCTAGGCGAAAACACCGGTCAGGCGTATAATGGCTTTGAAAACGGGACAGGATGTGTGTTTGTAATACCGCGCACGCACGATATTACAAACACCACCTGGTCAGGGCTCCGCCCCGACACCCGAGTAAGGAGCACGCATGAGCGACAGAGCATCCCGAAGGGGCAGTGAAAAACGGCAGAAAACCGTTATCAAAACCCTGAGATTTACGCCCGACGAAATAGAACAGATTGAGCGGGAAGCAGAGCAGGCAGGGCAAAGCGTTTCGGCATTTATCCGCAACGCGGCGATGAACAGGAAGGTCATCCCGGCCATTGATGACAGCTTTCTGACCGAGCTGCTGAGGCTGGGGCGACTGCAGAAACATCACTTTGTTGAAGGGAAACGGGTCGGGGATAAAGAGTATTCCACGGTCCTTGTGGCAATAACTGAGCTGGCCAACACGCTCAGAAAACAGCTGATGAATAACGATTAACGCGGAGAGAACAGCGCATCATGATCCCGGTCATTCCGAAGAAACGAAAAGACGGCAAGTCCTCCTTCGGGGACCTGGTGTCGTACGTTTCCGTGCGTGATGAACCGCAGAATGATGATCTGATGGAAGCCGTCAGGGCATCCGGTACGAAAGCGGACATGCCACACAGCAGCCGCTTTTCCCGTCTCGTTGACTACGCCACTAAGCTGCGCGATGAGTCATTTATCTCCCTGGTGGATGTGATGCCGGACGGCGGAGAGTGGGTGAGTTTCTATGGCGTGACCTGCTTTCATAACTGCTCATCAGTCGAGAGTGCGGCTGAAGAAATGGAGTTCGCGGCACGCAAAGCGAAGTTCGCCCGCAGCAAAAGCGACCCGGTGTTCCACTATATCCTCAGCTGGCAGTCACACGAAAGCCCGCGTCCGGAACAGATTTATGACTCGGTTCGTCACTCGCTTTCCCGCCTCGGCCTGAGCGATCACCAGTTCGTTTCTGCCGTTCACACCGATACCGATAACCTGCACGTTCACGTTGCCGTAAACCGGGTTCATCCCGAAACCGGTTATCTTAACTGGCTCTCCTACAGCCAGGAAAAACTGAGCAAAGCCTGTCGCGAGCTGGAGCTGAAGCATGGTTTTTCACCGGACAATGGCTGCTATGTCATTGCGCCGGATAACCGTATTGTGCGCCGCACGTCGGTCGAACGTGACCGTCAGAGCGCCTGGCAGCACGGCCGCAAGCCGAGCCTGAAAGAGTACATTGCCGATACCGCTGTCGCAGGTCTGCGCGAAGCACCGGTGACAGACTGGTCATCACTGCATCAGCGTTTTGCGCAAGCAGGATTGTTTATCGCCAGTGATAACGGCGAGCTGAAAGTGAAAGACGGCTGGGATCGTGAACGTCCGGGCGTGACGCTTTCGGCGTTTGGTCATTCGTGGAGCACGGACAAGCTTATCCGCAAACTGGGCGAGTTCACGCCGCCCGCACAGGATATTTTCACGCAGGTAACGGATGTGGGTCGTTACGATCCTAACAATGTTACCGTGCCTTCGCGTCCTGAACGCATGACCGAAAAAGAGACGCTGAATGAGTACGCTGTCTCCCGTCTGCGCGCGCCACTTATCGCACTCGATCAGGATCCGGCGCAACGCACCATGCAGGCGGTTCATGCGCTTCTGGCACATTCCGGGCTGTACCTGAAAGAACAGCATGACCGCCTGGTTATCTGTGACGGTTACGATCAGACGCGCACGCCGGTACGCGCTGAACGTGTCTGGCCGGCACTGACGAAAGCGGTCATGAACAGCTATGAAGGTGGCTGGCAGCCCGTTCCTCACGATATCTTCCGGCAGGTCCCTCCGGCGGAACGCTTTGCCGGCGGTGGACTGGAAGCCCGCCCGGTCAGCGATCGGGAATGGGCAAAACTGCGCACCGGTTCGGGTCCGCAGGGCGCGCTTAAGCGTGAGATTTTCTCCGACAAAGAAAGCCTGTGGGGCTATGCGGTGTCACACTGCCGTCAGGATTTAGAGGCGCTTATCAGCAGCGGGGAATTCACCTGGGAGCGCGGTCATGAACTGCTGGCGCGTCAGGGATTACTGCTTATGCGTGAGCAACAGGGCCTGGTAGTGATGGACGCTTATAACCACGACCAGACACCGGTTAAAGCAAGCCATGTTCATCCGGATCTGACGCTTGTACGTGCAGAGCCACATGCCGGTGCGTTTGTTCGTGTGCCGTCTGATATCTTTGAACGCGTTGCGCCGGTGAGCCGTTATAACCCTGAACTTGCCGTCAGCGACCGCGATATCCCGGGTATGAAACGTGACCCTGAACTGCGTCGCCAGCGCCGGGAAGCACGCGCTGCAGCGCGCGACGATCTGAAGGCCCGTTATTCAGCCTGGCGCGCAAACTGGCAGCGCCCGGACTTACGCAACCGGGAACGCTGGCAGGCGATACATGACGAGTGCAGGCTGCGTAAGGCACGTATCCGCGCGCAGCAACGCGATCCGCTCGTGCGGAAGCTGCATTATCACGTTGCTGAGCTGCAGCGCATGCAGGCACTCATTGCGCTGAAAGAGAGTGTAAAAGCGGAACGACTGGAACTTATCGGGCAGGGGAAATGGTATCCGCCGTCTTACCGGCAGTGGGTGGAAGTGGAAGCGCTGAAAGGTGACAAGGCTGCGATATCGCAGCTGAGAGGATGGGATTATCGGGATCGCCGTCATGATAATACGCAGTCGACGTCCGACCAGCGTTGCGTGGTGCTTTGCGAACCGGGAAGCGCACCGCTTTATTACAATATGCCAGGCCTTAAGCCTGCCCTACAGAAAAACGGCAGCATCCGGTTCAGCGATGCGGATACCGGTCAGCACGTCTGTACCGACTACGGCGATCGGGTGGTATTCAAAAACGGCAGTGATTTTGCGTCCCTTCAGCGTGAACTAAACCGGGTATCCCCTGTGCTGTTCGCCAGGGACCCGAAGATGGGCCTTGCTCCGGAAGGGAATGACGTACAGTTTAACCAGGCGCTTGCCGAAATGGTGGGCTGGTATAACGTGAACCGTGCGGGAGAAGAGGACCAGGTTCGTATCAGCCGGCCGGATGTGGACAGAATGCGTGAGCAGTGTGAAGCGTTCTTCCGTAACGCAGAAGCGGAGCAGAATACACCGGCATTCATCTCACACGAGCCACGTAACGACTGGACACCACCGTCTCCTCGTTAGCAGGAACAGCATCCGATTGATAAAAAAAAGGCCGCATTCGCGGCCTTTTGTACTCTTTACCTGACGTTCTTTTTATGATGAGTAGTCGACTTTAATCTGGTTTCTCAGGTCTTCCGGTAACTGAGGCGGGGACCAACTGGGTTCCGGTAATTGTGGTTTGTGTGATGCCCTGGCCGTCATTTCCGGCAGGCTAATATTACGCAGAATGGCATCTGTAGGCATCATCGCTTCCGGTGCGGCTGTTTCTTCAGCTTCAGGCCGATTAAGCGTGATGTAACGTATAGTACGCTCAGCCATGGTTGTGGTTCTGATAATCTCCAGTGCTTCCTCCCACAGACTTTTTTCTCGCCCGCTATGGTCCATGTCATATTCCGTCATCAGGTTGTGCGCTTCCTGGCGGTTGGCCAGCCGCTGCTGGAAGGTGTCGATCACTTTCCACGGCTCTCCTCCTGATTTCTTTTTGCGACGGGACGGTCTGGCTGTCAGTACCCCGATAATCCTGCTCACGTTCTCCGGTGTCGGCAGGCGGCGCTGCGCTGTACGCGGTACCAGTTTTCGCAGCTGTTTCAGTCCCGGCGGGTTGATGGTGATGTAGCGGTTGATAATCAGCGGCGCACCGCAGGTTTTGTCCTCTGGCTCGATATAGAAAGAGGCCCCCGGTACCGGGTCGCCCTGAAACACCGTGTAGTTCTCTCCGGGTTGCAGCTTAATCAGATCCTGAACGTTGATTTTGTTCTCCATCTGGATGTTGATCTGGTTGCCATCGATCCAGGAGGTCCCAATAAGGCCGTCCTGACGCTGCAGGCTGACCATGTTCGCCCGGGCTTCCTGCCCGGCGGCATTACTGATTGTTTTTGCCGTCTTGTCGTCGCTGACAATTTTACCGGCGACTTTGGTGCCGGCGTTCTGCATCAGGGTGGCAACGTTGGCAGCGGAGGTCTGGTTTTCAATACGCTCCTGGTCCTGGCTCATCATGATCAGGGCAAAATCCAGCGAGCGCACCTGGGTGGCCTGTACCGCGATCCGCTCGGTGTAGTAGGCTCCGACCTCATCAAGGTAGTTCATGTAAGGGAAAGCCCCTTTATATTTGGTGATCTCCAGCGCCTCAGAATCCAGACCTTCCAGCCGGTGCCCGAGGTCGCGGGCCAGGATCATACTCTGCTGTGTGACGAACATGCGCCCCAGCGCGGAGGTGGTGTGCTCCGACGTGTTCATGGCCGGGATGAGCGTCAGCAGAATGCGATCGCTGTGAATACTGTCCCGGATATCGATGTCGCCGGCATCCTCTGCGAAGATATTCCCGAAAGTTTCCGTGAAGGTGCTGAAGGTTTCCAGGAACTGACCGGTCAGGTAACTGTGCTGTTTACGCGGCTCTTCCGTCCAGGCCGAGGGCTGGCGGACCATGGCCATATCAAAGCCCGGTACGTCGACCAGATAATTGTAGAGCGGGGCGACAGCTTCCTCCGGCCACTGATCGTCCACGGCGCGGCAGTAGAGTCCGGCCAGCTTCTCCAGTGGCATAAACTCGCGCAGCAACTGCAGTGACATGGTTTTGTTTTCCCGTACGCAGTAGAACTTTGTACCGAAAACCAGTGCCTTATTCATCGCGATGGCCCTGGACTGCCATTCGCCACCCTGCACATTGGTGGGCAGCATGGACTGCATCGTTTCTGCGATAAAGGCTTCAGAGCTGAGCCCAAACGGGTTAAAGGTATTGGATTGTGGGCGGCTTTTGTCCCCGCTCTGGATCATCTCACTGCGTGACATACCGCTGTTCATGAAGTTGATGTACTCCACATCATCCTCACGACCAAACCGGCGGGCCAGATAGTAGCAGGTGCGTGCCGTATCGTTCTGCGCCTTGCCGTCAACAAACGTAAACCCACGTCCCCAGCAGAAGGAATTGAGCATCCACGCATAGATAGTCTCTGTTTTTCCGCCGCCGGTGGAGGCAAAGAACATCACATGGCGGGTCAGGTCATCGATGGTGAGCCACAGCTCGCGGCCGGTATCGCGCATCCGCTGATAACCCAGGTAGAAAATGCCCCGACCCTTGCGCTCCTGGATGGCCTCGTACTGAAACAGGGAGGGAAATGCGCTGAACAGGCTGCGACGCGTTTTGCGATCTTCCGACGGATCCACCCGGTCCAGATGGACGGGCATCCTCATCGGCATACGCCACCGGTGGGTGCTGAAGCTCACGCTGGCGATGATGGCCAGAAACAGCAGCAGCGGGCTGGCCAGCGGCCAGATAACCCCCCCTACAAGGCTGCCCGCCATGATGCAGGCATACAGCAGGTGGTCACGCAGTATCTCCAGCAGCGGTGACTGCCAGGCGGTGCGCTTCATCATTGCCTGGTTTACGGGCGTGTTATTCATGAGTTACTCCTGAACGCTGAGGGAACTGACGAAACGGTCAACCTGAACCGGTGTCATCGGATCGGTGATTTTCAGGAAGCGATCGACCATAGAAGGGTCGGTCAGCATACCGGTGGCCAGACGAATGCCGGTGTCAGTCAGTACAGTTGGCGTGCCCGCAAAGCCGAACCTGCGGAACCCGGTATCGTTAACCGCCACCACGGCAGCGGCATCAGCCGCGCATTGTGCATCCACTGGCTGGGTTTCTTTCTGCCCCGGTACCGCCATTCCAGCATCTGCGCGGAACAGGGCACTCCAGCCGGCTGCCCGCAGGGCCGGCTCTTTCTCACAGAGCAGCGGCACAATTTTCTCCACCGCATCGCCGCCGTCATTGACGACAGATACCGGGAAGATAACAACGTTGTACTGCTGTGCCAGCTGTTCGATGGCCGGCTCCATGCTTCTGCAGACGGCGCAGGTCGGATCGAGGAAGGCATACAGCGTGCGCTCATGGCCTGTCGAGAGTGAAATGGTAAACATGCCGCGCTCGGCGTTGCGCTTCAGGACATCGGCCATCAGCTGGCGGGTTGGTTGCGCCATGGTTTCTGTCTGCGCAGCAGCAGGAGTGGCCACCGGGGTGACGATCGGGGCCGGCGTCACGGCAACGGGAGCGGACGGATACAGTACCTCTGAAGGGGAGGCCGGTAGTGTGCTCCGGCTGCTCTGCAGGATATCCTGCATGCGCTGTGATTCGGTTGTGTCAGCCTGACTGAAAACACTGCCGACTAACGTTTCTGGCGGGACCTTTTCCAGAGCCATGCCGGATATGTCGGTTGGTGGGGCTGAACGAACTGGCGAGCCCGGCATCTGCACCGGCGGGATTTCTGGCGCACTGTAGCTGACAGACTGTCCGGCATAAACCTTATCGCCCGGCGCCAGATACCACACGGCAGAGGTAATAAGTGCCCCGAAAACTGCACAGGCCAGGCCTTTCAGACGGCGTTTAAGCGCCGCTTTGCTGTCAGCCCTGAGCTGCAGGGCAATGGCATTCAGGACCTGAGCTGAATCATGCCCCGGGTCGTCAAGAAGGATCTCGGCCTCATTTGAATAGTGATAAACGGCTATCAGCTTTTTATCGTGAAGCGCCATACGCTTCGGCTCGCGAAAGACGATCAGGGTCTGAGGGGTGCCGTGTCCGTGTTGATGAAAGACCACGAGGTTGTCGTTGCAGCGAAATACGGAATAGGTTGATTCAGATGACATTTGAGGCTCCGGAAGAAAGAAAAGTGATGAGAAAAGAGACGGGCAGGGCGCTCAGAAGGGAGAGTCTTCATCCCCTTCAGCCGGTCGGGTGATGACGTCCTCCGTCAGTGACCAGTTGGTCCGGATGCGACGCTTATGGTCGCGGTCCGGCTGCGGTTCATCCCAGATAAGACCCAGGGACACCATGTCGGTACGCAGGCCATCGATGGCCTCTTCGACACAGGTTTCCGGGCAGGGCAGGCCAAGGCGAATGGCCTCGGCCTCTGTCCGGGCAACGGCCACGATCCCGGCCCCTTCAATAAACCCTTTGGTGGTGTTTGCCCTGTGCAGGGCGTAAAAGAGCGTCCGGTCGACACCCTTGAGCCACAGCCAGTTTGGTGGCGTCAGGCGTAAATCATGGGCATACAGCCAGACAAGGCCGCTACTGACATACCGGTGTTCACGCAGCCACTTTGCTGCCCCTTCACTGCGAATAACGCGACTGAACGCGGGGCGGGCCAGGGCATAAACCGGGCGCGAGAACTTCCCTTTATCCCTGCGGCTTTTGAGACGGCATGACCGGTTCAGGGCATCCATCAGGGCTTTAGCGGCAGGACGGTCATCGAGGAAGAACTGAAGGCCGAAGATGGCGAACAGGGCTTTTTCATGCGGGGCGAGGCTTTTCCAGGTGGTCAGCGGCCGCCCCAGCTGCGCGACAAAGGTGGCGCGGGTTTGGGCAACATCGAGCTGCATGTTACTGATGAGCTGATGTTCTTGTGCAAACCCTTCGGGCGTTTGCGCCGGACGCCTTTCCGGGCGACGTTTGTCGAGCAGCAGCCGGGCCGGGTCCCCTTCACTGAGGATCGGGGCGAGAGCCGGCGATATCGCTTCCATGGCGAAGGGCAGGGTACGGATGTTGAGTACCCTGCGTGTGTACCAGTTGCGTGCCGGGTGACGGGCCCAGCTCCACAGGGAGACCGTGGACAGGGGGATAAGGAAGACCATCATGATACCCGTGGTCTGTTCCATCACGCTTACCCACTGCTGATAGCTGATGTTCCCGGCATTGTTAGCGGTGATGGCCAGCAGGTTATAGCGCGGTGCAGCCCAGGTATGGAACGGACCAAAGTCGACCATGCCCCAGAGGATGTGCAGGATAAAGCAGGACCAGTACACAAATTCTGGCAAAAAAAGATAGGCAATAAGAAGCAGCATCAACCCCAGAATGGCGAATGCACCGAAAATATCTATCGGGTCGGTATTACCCGGGTGAGCAGATGTCATGGAAAAACTCCCTTAACAATATCAAGAAGGGCGGTAATTACAGGAATAACCAGACTGATGAGTAAAATAGCCTTCAGAGAAAAGGTAATGTGTCTATCAATACTGGCGGCAGGGGGCGTTTAATTGATCGGCGTGGTATTAAATAAAAGTGGATCTGATATGGATCGCCTTTTATTTACGCCAGTCAATATCAATCAGGCTTTAACCAAGATTATTGGTATTAACTCCATTAAACGGAATTATCAGAACAATGATCTGATTTGCGGGTTTTCTAGAAAAAAGCCGGAGGTTAATCCGGCTAAATATCTGAGGGTGATTATTAGAATTAAATTAATTCAGGAACAGGCATCCCTGCTAGTTGTTCCAGTTCCTTATGCTTTTTATTCACGACGTCGTGAAAGTCAAAGTTATAGCTGTACCTTTTATTATTCATGGCATGCAAATGGTCTGCGATGCTGGATGCGGAACCGGTATCAATTGGGATCATCGGCAATGAGGTAAGCCGGGTGTACAAACGGAGCTTTGAACCCTCCACTTCAGTACGTACCAGGCTATAAGCATCAAAACCAATCACATCCATTACGTTTCCGGGATAGATGCGTACGTAGAGAAAGGTACCTTTGTGAAAATCAAATCCCAGATAGGTGCTGTTCCAGAATAGCCACCCTTCAGAGTTTGTGGTTGGGTTGAAGAGCCCGGTTGTCTTGATGTTATCAACGACTGTGCGGAGCTTCTGTTTGCGCTTTTTGGCTATTGAATAATTTATGCCGAATGGCGCGATTAGGAAAAACCAACATCCAAAAAGGAATAGGTAATCATCGCCATTAGCATAACCGGAATTCATTACAAATAACGTGAATAATGGTGCAAGGAGCACTAGTGTTATGACGCCGAACCGTAAAAACAAGGTTCTGACAACATAATAAGGCATCCACCATTTAGGGAATCGTTCGACCATTTATTGTCCCTCCGTAGATAGTATTTTTATATTATAACACCGCTGGATGGATGTCCATGTGTTAACTTTGGATACCATCTTTATTGTTATCAGAAGGACCATTCATTCCTTTGGTATTTACACCTGGAGTGTTGCGAATATTTTTTGTCCCACCCGCAAACATCTCTTTCATTGAACCAGCCATACTGCCAAGGGTATTAGCCGCATCTCTGCCACCAAGGAAGGATATGACGTAATCAGGCAGGTAGGCCTGTAGCGCAAACATGCTGGATACCAGAGCAGTACACAGGCGAGCGTAAATCATTAAAAAACCAATAAGACTGAAAACGCCTGTTAAAGAGTCAGATTGTACATTCAGCAGTGCTGCACCGAACAGTGCATGAAGAATGGTACCTACAGCAATGATTGCGACAGATGCAAAGAAAAATCCAAATACCATCAGGGTAGGGCGAATCATCGTATCGATAAAATAAATATAACCGTATGCAGCCCGGCTACCCCGATCCTGAGAAGTCCCCAGATGAGTCGCTCCCCACAGCGGACCAGCAGCGCAGCCTACCAGTACACTGACAATCCAGTTCCCTATACCTGTCATCCAGAAAATGAATGGGATAAATGGCAGGTAAATTGAAAGTGTAAATCCTGCCGTAAACATAAGTAATAGCAAGAAATACACTGCCGGAGAAATGGCATCCAGCCCTTTGTTGATGCCGCTAACAGTACCTGTAGAGAGATTTAGTACTTTGCCTATTAAATTCCCCTCACCGGCAGCTGCCAAAACCCTAGCCGCCGTAAATGCTGTCAGCGTACCTTCTGCGCTGATAAGGGTGTAATCGCCTATCTTTTTCATCTTAATTAGCGGGTTAACTTGCCCGTTTTCAGTGCCGGTTCCACTTAAAGATGTGGCGAAATAATTGGTCATTCCCTGCATTGGCCCAGCCATTGTCTTCATCAGTACACTGTTGGGATCATTGCCATCACCTGCTGTTTGTTCATCATTTGAAACTACTGTTCCTAAAACTGGACTGTAACTTGAATTTTGTAGCTGTGTCCGGTAGGCACCCATCAGCGCGTTGAAGAGATCCTCGCTGCCGATCTCACCCAGCGATGACATCCCGCTGGTCGCCGGTGCCCGGCTGGCCACTTCCGTCAGACGCTGGTTGGCCGTGGCAAACGTCTGGTACCAGGCACCAAGTGCGGCCCAGCCATAGGTATCGAGGTAATTCCTGAGCGTGTCCTGCATGCCGTTCTGTTCACCCTGCGCCGGCAGGGCACGCTGCACCGTCTGCTCATAAGTGCCAGCTGCCCGCTGAATGCGGGTCTCAATATCCGGGATCGTCCCGGTTCCATTGACGCGCCTGTCGATAAACCCTGTCAGGAACTCGCTGGCCGCCCCGTCCATATCCTTGATCATCGCATCCATGGCCTTGTGCTGCGCTGCGACAACGTCGCGGGTGTCACTGTCGCTGAAGGGGTTCAGGAAACTGCCCAGGCTGGACGACGAGCCAGATGCCTTCTGTTCCGGAATGCTGGCCGTACCGCATACGCCGCTGCCGTTGGTGACACGGTACGTGTAATTGCCCCCGGATGAGCCTGATACCTCCGTCATTCTGGGCGTGGTGGAGCTGGCTGTGCTGCTGTAATCGTCAAGCGCCATGTTGATGGCATGCTTACACAGCTGCATCTCAAAAATGCCACGTGCGGACGTACGGGTGGAGGCCTGAGTGGGCTGGACGGTCATCGAGTAGCCGCTGGCAATATCGCTGGCCGCCTTCGTTACCATCAGGTTCGCGGAGCCCACGCCCATAACGGAAGCGCCCCACAGCATAATGAGCTGTGCCATGCTCCAGCCGTTTGCTGTCGGGATGATCATGAAAAAACCGGACACGGTACTGAGCGTACTGGTGATGTCCCTGTCTCCGCTGAAGACCTTGCCCTGGTGTCCGGTTTTATTGATGTGCCTGAGACCGATGAAGATGAACCAGATCACGGCAAGCACGGCGATAATCCCGTTAAACAGGGCAAAAAGATTACCGATCATCGTGGTATTGCCGGCAGACATCGGGTTCAGCACCACGTCACCAAAAATAGTGACCAGTGCCTGGCGGGAGAGGTCCTGTGCATTGGTGGCGGCAGACACGATGTCATCGTAGGTGCCTGCACGGGCCGGCAGAACAGGCACAAGCAGGCCGGCGCAAAGCGCACGAATGAATTTTTTCACGGTAGCTCCGGATAAATGCGGGATGCCGGAATGGCATAAAGAAAAATTGACGTGCGGGGCAGGGCTATCTTCCGCGAATGGCATTGCGAACGGCCCGGGTCTCCGTCAGGAAATGCCGGAAGGTTCCGCCCTCCGCGAGGCTCACCCGGCGGCTGCGCAGCTGCCACAGCCGGTAGGTGATAATGAGCGCCCTCGACCATGCCACGCCGGCACCGGCAAACAGCACCAGGCAGGTACTGACCTGGTGCGCGGTTATGCCTGCGGCGCTGAACACCGGTAACAGGAGCGTCAGGGGGACCGGCATGGCCATCAGCCAGAACAGCACGCGCCAGCGCCGGCGCAGTGAGAGATAGTTTTTCTCCAGCTGTGCCGGCGTACAGCCTGAATCGGCCACGGCCTTTTCCCAGTCCGGCGAGGCCGGTGGTGTGGCCCCGCTGTCAGCGGGTTCCGGATAAGCATGACGCATGCGTTCCAGATTACGGGCGGTCATGTGCCGTGCAGAGCGCAGAAACCACGTGGTCTCCTGCACCGGCAGGAAAATGCTCATCAGGCCCCAGGCAATACGCCCGGACAACCGTTTTTTCTGTGCCGGTGTGCTGTCTGTCGTCATTTCGCACCTCCCTGGTTCATAGCGGATTCGAGTTGTTTCAGGCGGGGCGCGTAGGACTGACGGGCAAAGGCGGCAAGCAGCTGGCCATCAATCACGTTCCCCTTACGCAGCTGCTCCTTGAGGTCATTGAGCTGCCAGTTCATCTGCGCGGTGGTGCGGATAAGCTCGCGCAACAGGTTGTCGCCTTCCATCTGCTGCAGGTCGGAAATATAGGCAGTGTTGGCATACCGGCGCCCGGCCTCAAAGGACTCGAACTCCCGCTGACTCATGTAGCCCTTCGCCTTCGCTTCCGGTGATGCCACCTCGTCAAAATACTGCGCGGCTGACGGCGACTGCAGCGCCTCCTGAAGCGCGGTGCGGGTGGTGTCGCTGGGTTTACTGTCGGCAATCAGCGAGAGCTGGGGCTCTGAGGCCGCATCGATAATGCCGTTGTACTCGTTAAGCAGGCCCACATAGGTCCGTCCGGTGACGGTGGTGACTTCGCCTTTGCCCGGCGTGCGGCCTGCTGAAGGGCGGGCCGTGTTTTTCATGTAGGCCATGGCGGCATCGGTCTGATCCTGAGACCAGGACAGCGCCGGAGCCTGTCCTTCCGGACCCGCGCCGCCGTACACGGAGCGAACCTGGCTGTCGCCTCCGGGTAACGGGCTGACGGCAGGGCAGATGCCGGTACCCCCGAAGCGGGCGTATTCCGCAGAAGTACAGTAAGCGGCATGCACGTTTGCCCCGTCAAAGGCGTCGCGGGCCTGCTCATTTGATGCGGTGGCGATCCGATTGCGCACCGCCGCGCTGGATACGCCGCTCCCGGAAGAGAGCTTAGAGGCACTGCTGCCCGACGCACTTTTGCTTTGCGCGGCCACGCCGGAGGCGGAGTCACTGCAGATGGAGTCCGGAACGGAAAATTTCTGGCGCGCCTCTTCAAGGCGCTGCGTCTCATTACTGAAGATCATCTGCTTTCGGGTGGCCTGGCCGTCCTGGCTGATGATGGTGGAGAGTTTGTCGGCGCTTTGCGTGATGGCGGTGCCGGTGGACACCTGCATCTGCAGTATTTCGCCAAGCGTCGCCTGGATGGTCGCCATCTCAGGCAGGATCTGTTGCGTTACCGGGACGCTTGAGTTCACGTTGACCGAAAGCGCGCTGGCATACGTGGGCAAACAGGCCGCAATGGCCAGGGCCAGCGCGGGGAGGCGGCGTTGTATCATAAGGACTCCTGCTCAGTTAAAACGGGTGAGAACATCGGGAAGACGCGGTGAGCTGATGCCGGGCTCGAGAGCGACAAGCGGGAAGGTCTGGAACCGTCGTCGGATCAGCCCCTCAGGGCTGCGGGTATCGATGATGGTCAGGCCGCGGCGGGCCACCCGCGCATGGGCCGGAGGTCTCACGTCCAGTACCGGCCAGTCTCCCGGGCTGAGCTGTGGCGTGTCCGGCCGGTCAGGCCACAGCCAGGTGTCGTCGCTTATCACCGGCATGGTGTTGCCGGGCAGCAGCCACTGGACCACGTGGCGGGATTCCCGCGCCGGCTCCCCCGGCTCCAGAACCTCCCAGACGGCAGTAGTGACCAGCTGGCGGGTGGGCGCCTCAAATGACAGCAGCACGCCACAGGCTTCTGCTGATGCCCGACGATCGGTCGCGTAGACCGCCCGCGAGTCCGGGGCATTGTCCGTGCGAAAATGACGTGACGGCAGGGCATATTCCACGCCATCAGCATCAATCATCAGGCGGGTCAGGCTGACCTGGCCCCGTGCAGGACGGCGGCAGCGTGGCGTCAGGTGAATGGCACAAATCAAAGGTCATACCCCAGCTCATTAATCATTTCCTCCGCCATCTGTTCGATGACGCCCTTGTCGCCCCGTGGGGCTGCATTGCGTTCCCGGTACTCAATGACCTTTTTGGCTGAGCCCCGGGGAAAGTTTCTGGCCAGCAACTGACGGGCCCGGGCGCTGCCAAGCGCGCCTGAAAGATGACGGCGTAACGCACCGTCTTTCTTGTCTGAGTTGAGAGACCACAGCTCCAGCGGGCCGAGGGTGAAGCGGACAATCCGGGCGAGCGTCCCCTGGGTCGTGCGCATCATGCACAGCATCGGTACGCCGCTGCCGTCCGCTGCCGGCCCTGCCGGGCTGCGCAGGAACGCGTGCAGGGTATGTTCCGGTATTTTGAAGCTGTCACGCAGCAGCGGAATGTCCTCCTGGCGATAGCGCAGCAGCCAGAGGGTGTTGGCCGAGTCGAGCAGGCTTTTGGGGTAGTCGGTAAGAAACTGGGTGCTGAGTACCGTGCGAACGCCGAATTTACGTTGCTCCCTGTCCTGCGTATCCAGCGCTTCGAAGATGAAATCAATGCCCCTGACGTTGTGCAGTTCGTCATAGATTTTGGTTTTCATTTCGCTGTCGAGCTGGTTGATTCGGCGCATGATGCCCGGGATATAGGCTTCGGGGATCGTTTTCAGCACCTCATCCTGATACTGGGGCAGCGTGAAATCGCCCGCCGTAATGTGTCCGGCAAAAAGGAACATGACTCCGGTCTTCAGGCGCCCGGCCGGTGTCTTGTCACCGACGACGTTGTTCAGGTCAACGGCCACGATCCGCGTGTTCGGGTTCAGGGCGAATCGGGTACGGCTGGCCATCATCGGGAAGTCCTGGCGCGCCTGGATCATGCAGCGTTCAATGTACTCCAGCAGCGGTTCCTGCGAGCCGTCACGCTGTACGCGGCCATAGCTTTCCCGGATGGTTTCACTGCGCAGCAGGGCGGGCATGTCGGCCAGCTCAGGCACGGCCTGATAGTGCGCGCGCTGCGCGGCTGCCATCAGGCCGCGTTCATGAAGGATATCGCGCACCTCGTACCAGGGGGTTGCTGACCACCATTCCAGGTCGTGCTCGTCCCGGAGCCCTGAGTCCTGAAGTGCCTGGTCCACGTCCGGTTCAACGTTCGGGCGGTACATATTCGGCTCTGCACCGCTGCGCAGGTCGTACGCCAGGTCGATGACACGGTTCACTATCTGGCGGGTGTCGGTCGGGTTGGGGGATGAGCCCTTGTCCGGTTCGATGCAGAAGGCCATCAGCATGGAGGCAATAAACTGCCTCTCCGGCGTCACCGGCTGACGGGCACCGTAGAGGATATCGAACATATTGCGCGACTTCGCCGGGTCGTTGTCGAGCACAATCCCGACTGCCTCGTCCTTACGGTCTTCCGGCAGGGCGTCGCGGATCAACTGGATAAGTCCCATGGCGCTGAATCCCTTGTCGATATGGGCGACGTAGGGGAGCGACACCTGGGCTGAGGAGATCTGAATTTCCGTCAGCGTGTTAATCAACACGGATTTACCCAGACCCGAATCGCCCGGGGCGAGCTCCGTGTGCTTGTTCTGGCGTGAGGAAGCCAGCCCCACCTCCCAGGCACAGCCGTCTTCGGTATGCAGCATCAGGTTGCCTTCGCCCCGCCAGACTGAACCCGGGCGGTTGAAGGGCAGCATCGAGAGGGCATGGGAGAGCGGTGGATAGAGCGGGACCGGACCGGAGCCGGCGGACGCAGCCAGCATGCTGTTCACCCATCCCCGGCGCGGATCCCCGAACGTGGTTGTGGTGCTGCAGACACCCCAGCCCTGCAGGGCGGATTCGAGCAGCATCTGGTTACGGGTACATTCCTCCCGGGTCCGGCCCCAGGTACTGGCCACAATGGTCATGACACAGACCGGATCGCGCTCGTCAGTCGCGGCCAGCTGCGTGAAGGCGTCATACAGCGGGCGGATCGACGGAATAAACTGCCCGAAGGAGGATATTGTCTTTTTCCCGCCCAGCGCCTTCATCCCGCCGGGCATAACATCGAAACGTATCCGCCAGGGTACGGCGCGCGGGACCGCTTTGACCAGTTCGTTAAAGGGCTGCGGATGCTGGGGTGGCAGCGAGATGGCCACCATACCGTGCCACAGTCCTTCCGCATACACGAGATTGCCCTCCGTTGCCGGCGAGCAGCCAAACACCTGCAGATTCAGGAAGGGGGCCAGCAGTGCCGTGGTGTCGCCGTCCTGGACGGTGCCTGACGGACCCGCGTCACCCGGCAGGGCCGGGCGCCAGGCCGGTGAGGTACTGTTACGCGCCGTTTCCCGGCGGATTTCGTTGCAGAATTCCGGCACGGTGAGCAGACGGACCAGCAGGCCGTCACCGCCGCGGGCGAGGGCTTTTTCCAGCGTGGTGATAAAACTGTCGTGGCGGATCTTCAGGCCCGACATCTGCCAGCGCCAGGGTTGCTGGCCAAAGCGGGCCACCGGTGCCTTGTCATTAACGGCGCGCACGGCCTTGTTAAAATCCGCCTGCTCCTGCTGGCTGACCAGCGTCGGGGAGCTCCAGACGGCAAGCCAGCAGCGCTCGCGAACCAGCCAGGGCGCGAGGACAGTGACCTTTTCATCCAGCAGATCGTCCAGCTCGACTCCCACGTGCTGAATGGCGCGCTTCTGCGGTGCGATCATCGCGCTGGCTTCGCTGCGCCCCTGCTCCGGGTCACGTTCAAAAATAAAGGCCATCTTGTGGCCGGTCTTTTTCCAGGTAGTGCTCAGGGTGGTGGCGAGGTGGGCAATAAGGCCTTCAAAGGCATCAGGATGATCGGCGGGCGCGGTTTCTGACAGTTCGCGCAGCGCGCCGGATATTTCGAACACGGAAAGGTAGTAGCCGTGATGGGTGACACCGATATAGGGTGCCTCCAGCCAGGGCCGGATCTCCAGATCCTGCTTATCCAGCCCGATGACCGTGCGCAGGTCGCAGTAGTCGACAAAATCAGCGGAGACGGCAAAACGGGAGACGGTATTCATGACGTCTTCAATGGCGAAGACAAGGCGGTTGATATTCATAGCTGTGACGGCTCCACCGGCAGGGCGTATGCAGGGAATGCGGCGCGTCTGCGGGCGCATTTCCGGGGTGTTATTAAGCGGCGTGACTCTCTGGCGTGACGGCAGGCTGAGAACTTTCAGACAGCACGTCGCTGTCCGTGACGGAGTCCGGCGTCAGAATGAGGGCCACGCCGGTCATTTTCTGGCGCAGTTCGTCGCGCATGGCGGGCGGGAAACGCCTCAGCGCATCTGCAAAATCGGCCGGACGCCAGCCGCCGAATCGCTCCTCAACGGGCAGACGGTGGCGCATCAGTTCGGACAGGACCCTGCGGCCCTCGCGAACCGTTGCCGGCTGGCCGCTGAAGATGGCCTGCAGCGCCTTGCGGTTCAGGGCAATGACACTTCGTGGATGCAGATCCGGCAACCAGACCATGACGCCCTGCGCTGCAGCATAGCCGTTCAGGGCATGCCAGCTGTGGCAGAGGTAACAGAGATGAAAGGGCTGTGCCAGCCTGCTGAGTTCCGCAAGCTCTTCATCCGACAGAACGTCGGCACTGGTCAGCAGGGCGGCAGGGATGTGGCGCAGCACAAGCCGGCGGGCGGCAAGCGACGCGTGCTGCATGCCGGTTCTGGCCGCCTTCAGGGCCCGGGTGAACTTCTCATATTCAGCCGGCACCTGCGGTACCGGGCGGGCATTCAGCTGTGCCAGCGTGTCCTGCGCCCGTATCAGCCGGGTACGGGCGTCCTCTGCGGCCTGTGCCAGCCGGGTCAGGGGCAGGGATTCCGGCAGGACAAAACGGTGCTTCATATCGGCGAGACAGCAATAACAGTACCCGCTCTCTGCCCTGGCAGGAGCGGACAGCAGCGGCCCGGAGGTATGCACAACGTCAGGCAGCGGAAGGGGATGCAGCCAGGGTGAGTCCGCGTCCTTCTTATTCTTGCTCATTATTTACTCCTTTCAGGGGGACGGTATCCGCCGCCCCCCTGCGTTATCAGCTGATGTTCACTGAGCTTGTGCCCAGCTGTTTCTGGGTACGGCTCATGATTTCAGGGACGACAACCAGCAGGGCACCAATCGCGATGCCCAGACAGCAGCGTCCCAGCGTGACCTGCGGACTGGAGCCAATCTTTTTAAACGCCAGCAGGGAGGCGATGAAAACGAACACGCCGATGGCCTGAGCAATTTCCAGACCGGATGTTTTCCCGCTCTTGGCACCGGCGGCCGCTGAGCTAAACATGTCTGCCAGATCGCCATCGGCAAGGGCGATACCCGGGGACAGGAATGCGACAAGAGCGCAGAGGCCCTGGATCATTCGTTCACGGGCCTTCATCAGGGTGAGGTGGCAGAAAATAACAACGGCATACAGACGCGCGGAAATTGCACGGAAGAGTGACATAGTGTCTCCTTGGTTATGAAAAACTGAGTGGGTTAAAACAAAAGACCGATAGATTTGAGCACCGCATCAATAACCTGCGGTGAAAAGACCAGCGCGGTACCGGCAAAGACCTTCACCGTGCCGGCACGAACGCTTTCGCTGGAGCTGAGCGCGGTATGCCCGTCGAGCTCCGAGCGGCGCAACATATCCAGCCCGGACAGGACAAATCCCGCCCCGGCAAGACGCGCGAGTGACAGCACCGCATTAGCGGCGTTGGCGGCCATGCCGAAGCTGGAGGGTTGTACATACGCAATGGCGTCAAAGGACGTCGAACGAAAGCCAAACTGGGCACCGCTGGCGTTGATGATGGCGGGAAGGGATACCATGGCCGCGCAGGCGAACAGGCCCATAAAGAATTTCCCCGGCGCGACCGGTACCCGCTGAGAGCGGCGGCGAACGAGAAGGCCGATCATGCCAAACGTGCCGATCATCTCCCCCCATGCGAACAGAAAATCGATGCCACTGGTGAAGATCCCGGAAGCCAGGTTCTCAATGGCCGTAACGGCATCGAGCGCCATCAGCGCAGGCTCCCGCCGCTGGTGACGACGGTCCGGCTTGCCGGATCAATCCGGCGAATGGTGACATTCCCCAGCGTATCGCCCTCCCGGACGGCCCAGGTACTGCCCTGCCACTTGATCCAGGCCATCCCGTTCTCCAGGGACATGACCTTCATGCCGGTGACAGGACTGGCAGACGGGCGTTTGCCCGCAGATGCCGTGTGTGCGGTGGGTTTTGCACTATCGCCCGTTGACTGTCGGGCTTCCAGCACGGCCAGCTGGCGGGTCAGTTCCGCGAGCTGATTACGGGTTTCGATTGCGTAAGCCTCGTCCCGCCTGATGGCCTCTGACAGCCGGGTCACACTGTCTTTCAGCCCCGTCAGGTTGTCATTCAGCTTCTTGTCGCGGGCGTCCAGTTCGTCGCGGATATCCGTCATCATTGCCACGTTATCCGCGCGGGCACCCGGTAGTGCCGGGGCTGCGGGTTGTGGTGCATCCACAGGCGCCGGGGCGGAAAGGGGTTCATGCGGCGGGGTGAATGTGTTGCCTTCGCCTGCGCCGTCAAGGGTGTTTTCCACCTCACTGAAGCTGCCCGCAGAAGGCGTGCCATTCATAAACGACAGCGACGGGCCGTACAGATAACCGAGGCCTGCGATGGCAAGAAGTGCCACCCCGAGAAGCCAGGGCAGGGAATAGCCAAACAGCAGTTCCCGCTTCCAGAATGGCTGCTTTCCTTCCGGGACGTCCTCGCCAAAGTCGCCCGGGTCGTTCAGATCGTCTTCGGGTATGTCATTTTGCTGGGTCATGTTCAGTCCTCACTGGGTAGGGGGTCGCTGTACTGGCGACGGATTTCAGCCTGACGGCGCGCGATGGCTTCCTGCAGGCGGGATTCGGTTTGCTGTTCGGCTTCAGTCGGGGTTGCTACGGGTCCGCGGGCTGACGGGGTGGCAGACGCCTTGCTGCCCACGATGTCATCCGCACTTACTGCGTCCACGAAGAGAATGGAGATCACCTCTTTCTGCTTCACCGTGACCTGGCGGAACGGTTCGCGGCTCACTTCCTTCGCAACGACATCAGCCCCCGTCTGCGCCATGCCACCGAGCATCACCCCGGCCACCGTCCCGGCGTCAGGATTGCCCGGGCGGCTGGTTACGGTGCTGACATCGGTCTGCAGGATTTGGGTGTTCGCCTCCCTGTACAGGCCGCCGGTCTCACCCAGACCCGCCAGGATAGCCGGCAGGACAATATGCGTGCCCCAGCGATGGTTGACGTCTGTGGCCACGGAGGACGTCAGGTCCTTCTCGCTTTGTCCGTACGCGTTGACGTTCAGCTGCATGCCGCCCCAGTTCATGCGGGTGAAATGGATCTCAACGCCGTTGCCGACGAGCTTCACTGACCCGCTGTGCAGGCGGGCACCGGCCCACTGGCCTGCCGGAATGACAGCCACCACCTGGGAGGTCGTGTTATCCGAATCCACGGCGGTTTCCATAAAGGCGGAGGCGCGGGAGAGGGACGGCACGAAGACCTGTGCGGGTACCTGCGATGCCGGTGGCTGAGCGGATGACACCGCGGCGTTGGTTATCCGGGCTGTGCCTTCTGCTCTGGTAAACGCCGTGGCCAGCACCGGTGCGCCGCCGGGTGTCTGCGTGGCGCTGATGCGGGTAAGCAGCTTTTGCAGCTGTTCCTGACGCTTTTCATTAGCCTGCTGCTCGCCGGCCGTTGTTTCCGCTGTCCGGGGCGGGGCGGCGGGAGGTGTCCGGGGTGGCTTGTCCATCTCGACGGGCTTTGCCGGCACCTTATCGGGAGGCGGTTCATTCGCCTCCAGCCCGACCGGCAGGCTGGCGATAAAGGACGTGTCTGTCCGGGCCGCCTCTTCGGCTCCGAGGTCGTTGGAGGCTTTAAGCAGCTCGCGGTAGCGCGGGCTCTCTGCCGTTACGGTCGTTGAGCTCGAGGCGGTGCCGTTCAGGTTGACGGCAGAGTCAGTTCCGGCGGCATCGTGCGTCAGCCACGAGACCAGCCAGTAACCGCCCGTCAGGACAATCAGGGTCCCGAATCCGATCATGGAAATCAGTTTTTTGCCGCTTTTCCCGGCATCCTGTTCTGCGCTCATTACTGAAGCTCCGGTGTGACGTGAACGGATTTGCCATTCACCGAGAAGGTAAGCAGCGGGGTGACGGGCAGTTTCCAGAGGTGCGTGCCATCCGCTGAGGAAAGCGTCTGTTCGAACTCATCGCGCAGCATCGCCCGGGAGCGGACCATCAGGTCATCGCCCTGCTGCCAGATAACGGTGTCCGGCACGCTGCCCTGAAACTTCAGGCGGCGGGCGTCCTCAGGCGGGATGCCGTCCAGGAAGGCCTGCAGCGTGGTGCTGTGCAGGGCAATCTTGTCGACCGGGGCACCGGATGTGGAGGTGCCCGGGCCCTGCCGGGGTACGCGCAAATCCAGGCGGCTGTCGATCTCCTGACTGGCCGTGCGGGTGTCGGTTTCACCGCTGGTCACGTTGATCATGACCGGTACATCGAGCCCCTTCAGATAGACCGAAATGTTCCCGGCGGCCCAGGGGCGCAGCGGCGTGATGGTCAGCATGTTGCGGTTGTACTTCACGTCGAAGCTCTTCGGGCTGGCGTTAATCGGCGGATCCGACTGTGGCCACGGCGCGCCGCTGATGTCGGTCAGGGCCACCACACTCTGGTTGTTCATGGCGGTCCGGACCAGCGGGATGCTGGCTCCCGGTGACAGATTGAGGGTCAGCGAGCTGATGCGCGGTACCACGCTCACCATCGGGGCGTTGACCGACCGTTCGTTATCGGTCAGGCGCAGGCGCAGTTCGCGTATCTCCTCTGCAGACAGCGGTGAGTCCAGGCTGGCCGCCTCGTCGACCAGCGGTGAGCCCGCGCCAGGGTCCGGGAGCTCACCGGTTATCTGGGTAGCCGGCACGGCGGTGGTTTGCGGTTCCGCTGCTGCCACACGGGCCGGTGGGGCCGGTGGCAGCGCCGTCGAGCCCGGCGTTCTGGCACCCTGCCAGCCGGTGTTGTCTGCGGCGGCCACAATGGCCGGACAACACAGCAGTATCGTGGTCAGGAGATAGTGAAGTTTCATGGCGGGCCTCAGAGATTACGGGGAGCGTTGCGTGAGATCATCTGGCGGATTTCCATCCCGACCGGCTTCAGTCGTGGATCCACGCGCTGGATGGTGATTTCGAAAACAAACGGCTGTTCAGGTTTACTGGTCGTCTGGCCGACCAGGCGCAGGCGCATCGGGTACTGCATGGTCCAGAACCAGGTTCCGTCAGACAGGCGGCCACGGCGGACCACGACCCCGGCACCCACGGTACCGGTCAGGTTCATGCGCTCACGACGCAGGGCGTCGTAGATGTTGGAACTGGTCAGCGCCTGAATGTAACTGGCATGTCCGTCCTCAGAGAACAGCGGGGCGGCAGAGGAAACCTGTTCGCGGTAATGCACGAAGTCCAGGTTAAAGGCACGCATCAGCGCATTACTGCCAAAGGCAATGGCGTCGTCCTGGCTCCAGGCGGGCTCGGACGTCGGAGCCAGGCGAACCAGACGGCCGTTATCCGTGGCAAAGTAGTCCCGGGGCTGCTGCACGATTGCCCAGACCAGGGCTGCGTTAAGGATGATGCTGACGAGCAGCGCAATCCCCATCCGCAGGTTAGCCTTCATCAGCTCCGGCACCATCTTCTGGCGCTTCTCGGCCCTGCTCATCATCTCAACGGCGTTTTCCAGCGGATCCTGCGACGGGGAGGGTGCCCGCCCTTTTGCGGGCGTGGCGGGTTGCGTTTTAGTGGTCATAGGCGTCAGGAGTTGTAGTTTTTCCAGGGGTCAATGGTGTCGGGGATCTGCTCGTTGACCTTGTCCAGCGCGGCCTTGCAAACCTCGTTTTCCATCTGTGAAAGCACGTCATCGAGCCCGGGAAACTGCGGGACGCTCAGCTTGATCTTCTTGATACGGGACAGACAGGACTGCAGGGAGGATGAGACATTGTTTTCCCGCTGCGACCATGCGGTCGCTGCTGCCCTGGCCCGCTCATAACCGGCCTGGCTACCCGCTTCGGCTGCACTGCCCGCGCGGCAGGTTGCCGCAGCTGTGGCGGCAGAAAAAAGCATGAAGCCGGACACCAGTCCGGCTTTAAGCATGTGATATCGCATTCTCTCTCCTTATCGGCCTACCGGCCGGGGCTGTGGGAGGGTTCCTGATGAAGCGTTTTTTCCTGTCTGCCCTCCGGCTTTCGGGCGTCATCCCATTGCTTCCAGGTCTGGTCAAAGCCCAGATTCCGGAACAGGGCATCGGCCTGCTTATCCGGCGTGTAGAGTCGGGCAGGAAGCGGAGTTTCCTCTTCCCGGCCCTTCAGGTGGAACGTCATCAGCTGAGGGGCGGCACGGGTGGTGCCGTCGGGTTCGAAATTCACCGCCTGGCCGTACCCCGCGAAACGGGGGCCGTCATCGGTGATCGCGTTAATAACCAGCTGCCGGTTATCGGCCGTCGGGGTGGCCAGCGCCGGGTACAGCGTGCCATCGAGACGCACCACGCCCTGCAGGTGGTTGCCGGCAGACTGCACAAGCAGCAGATCCATCTGATTCTTCTGCGTATCCATGGAGGCCATCACCGGGGTCAGTCTGGCCGGTATTTCACCGCCGGGGGGCGTGATGCTGGCGGCGTTCTGCGGGGCCTTCACCGGATGGCGGTCCTCACCCAGCCAGAATTGCCGTTCTTCAAGTCGCGGCGGGAGCTTCAGGTCAGCGGTGTGCTCCGGCCAGGCCTGGCTGATTTGCCGCGTCAGCTGCCCGAAGGTGTCCACCGGGAAGGCCATCAGCGCCTGCCCCTGTTCCGGGCGGTCATGGGCGACGGCAATGCCGGTGGAGGCGGCGGCGAGTGACCAGTTATTTTTCACCCGGTCACGCTCCTCGCCGGGGACGTGCCAGGCATCGCGGGAATTGAGCGTCAGCCTGACCACATCGCCGGGCTTATGGTCAGCAATGAGGTCACGCAGATCCTGTCCCCAGTAGGTATGGCTGCCGCCCCGGTTCTGCAGCTCGATAAAGAAGCTGTTGCCGCGCTGCTCCTTATTCTCGTACATCGCCTCGCCAAAGTTCTTCAGCACCGCCGTCACGCTTTCGCCGGGCTTCAGCGCTGACGGTGCCGGTTCATCAGAGACCTTAATGCTGTCCCCCGGCGCCACTGCTGCCGTCTGCGCCGCTTCGGGTTGCCCGGTAGCCGGGGCCGCTGGCTGTGGCGTGTTCACTGGCGGAACATGGGGAGCCGGAGCGGGACTTGTCGGGGCCGCAGGTGCTGCAGGCGCTGCGCAGTCTGTTGCCGGCGCAGCTGTCTGCGCACCTGGTGCCGGGGATGCCGGCGGGGCGGCATCAGGTGATGGTGTATGGCGACTCAGGTCCGGCGTGGGCATATGGGTTGTGATCGTATCCTGCGTCACTCCCATCTGTTTACGCAGCTCGTCGAGTTGCGCGCGCTGAGCCGGGAGTTTCATCCGGATATCGAGATCGTTCTCAATGATGAGTCGCATGGCCTGGTCTTTAAATTCCGGGCTGCCGGTGAGCTCCACCACGCCGCCGTAGAACCGGGAGGCGACGGCCAGCGCGGCCAGCACTTTTCGGTTGTCCTGACTGGCTCCGTCGGTCATTTCGAGACGGTTGCCCAGGTCACGGAACGCATCCTGCCCGTCGAGACGGTAGAGCACCGTGTTGTCGCGCAGCTCTTCCGTGGACAGGGCCTTGATGATGCTGTCCAGATCCTCACGCTGCAGTGGAACCGGGCGGCGCGGACCGTAGACAAGCCCGTCGGCCTCATCAGCCAGGTTGCCTGCCGTTTTCGTTGTGTGCGGTTCCGGTTCTGGTGCGTTTTCTTCACCCGCTGTGGTGTGTGGCTTTTCCGGTTGTTGCGGGGGTGTCGGCGGCACGATCGGCGATTCGGGCGCAGGGCGTTCAGCGTCTGTGTCCCCAGGCTTCACTTCCGGTTTTCCCTCCGGTGGTACGTGGGCGCTAAGCTGTTCCTGCGCATCCATGCGGGCCAGTTCCTCAAACTGACCGTTAAACCAGTCACCCGCCTGTGACTCGTCCATGTGTGCCCGGATGTCGGGGTAATCATCCATGCCGGTCGCAGGTGCAGCCGGTTCTGATCCGACAACGCTCTGCGCTTCCGGACCAGGTACCACGACCGCACCCTCCTGAGGGCCCTGCATGGCCGGGGACAATACATCAGATTCACGCGGTCCGGCTGGCGCATCGGGTTCTTTCAGTCCGTTATCCGGCACCGCCGTGGGACTGACTTCTCCGGGAGGTTCGGGTGCTGCGGGCATGATGATTTCGGGTTCATTCGGAGCGGCTGGCGCGTCGGGGGCATTCAGACCGTTATCCGGAACCGCAGCGGGACTGACTTCTCCAGGAAGCGTGGGTGCTGCGGGTATGATTTCTGGTTCAGCCGGGATGGCAGGCGTCGGGTCTGCTGAGTCATCCAGCCTGTTGCCAGCCGGCAACGTGACGGCAGGGTCATCCTGCATTATCAGGGGCTGACCTGATTCAGGGCTTTCCGGGTTTTCCATGTTTATGTCCTTTGGTGAGAATAGCTGTGGACCGCCGGGCGCGGCGTCTGGCTGGATATCGATGCCAGCAGAACGGAGGCTGGCGCTGATGTGCTCGCGAAAGGCATCTCTGCCGCGACTGGCATCGAGATCGTTAAAGTCCGTCAGCGTGGCTGCTTTTTCTTCATCAGTGAAATCCGGCGTAATGACTTTACCGCCCGTGAGGTCAGCGGCTTTTTCCGCACTGAGGATCCCCTTATTTTCGGGTTCACCGGTCTGCGGGTTCTTGAGGTGATGATCATTGTCGGCGCAGAAAATGAAGGGACTGTCAGGCCAGACGGCACGGGCATTCTGCCCGGCAGCAATCATGTTGCCGGCGTCAATGGTCATCAGCACCGGCAGTCCGGTCGATTCATGCAGGGAGGCCGCTGTGGCATAGCCTTCGGCAAACAGTAGGGGCTGACCGTTCTGTGGCGTGCCCATGGCAAACCAGTTCCCGGTTTTTTCACTGTCCTTCAGGATCCGGGCATCTTTCCCGCCCGTAAGCGGAATGCGCTGGTAAGAGCGAATCTGCCCCTGCGCATTGCTGAACGGAATGACCAGTTCCTGTTTATCGTTGATGCGCACGCCTGGCGCGGCTTCCACGCCCTTGCGGGTCAGGTAGGCGCTGGTTGTGGCTTGTTCGAGCCGGGATACGTAGCGGGTGGCGTAACTGGCCTGGCGATCATACTGCTGTGCCAGCGCGCGGGCATTGTCCTCCCGGGTCTGCTGGGCCTGGGCCCGAAGGTGGAGTCGCGCGAGCGGATCCATCTCCTGTCCCCCCGAAAACACCCACTGGGTGGGTTTATCGTCGGCGCTGCGGTAGTCGCGGTACCAGCCCGCCGGTCGCCCGTCCATGAATCCCTTATAGGCACCACTTTTGCTGCCTTTTTTGTCCTGCCGGGTCGGGACCCGCTGCAGGCTACCATCCATGACGGGCAGGCCGTTGATAACAAGCCCCGCATCTTCAAGTTTCTGAGCAAACTCTGTTACCGGATCCTCAGCATTCATCGACAGCTCATGGGGGCGGGGTAGCCAGCGGTCAAAGTTATTCAGCTCCGCGCCGGGGCGGGCGTACCAGAGCTTTTGCTCTTTGTCCCAGACAAGCGCTTTCTCGCCGTTATCGAGACGCGGATGGGCGTTGATGGCGGCGTCCTTCTCATCGGGCGGCACGGCAAGCCATATTCGGTGACTTTTTTGCATGGTCACATTCCTGGAAGTCAGGGGGAGGGCAGTGCGCAGGCACTGCGAAGAACGGACGGGTTAAGCGCGGAAAATAGTGCTCAGAAACCGGTCCAGTCGCGCGGTGTTTCGACAAAGTGGCGGTACCACCAGGGGCGGCCGGAGGCATGTTTTCCCCTGAAGGTGCTGACAAGGCGCTGGCAAAGGGTCCGGATATTCCAGCCGAAATAATTCAGGGCCACGAACGCACCCAGAATGGCTGAAATGATGTAAAACGTGTTCATGGACGGTGAACTGAACCAGGCCAGGTACAGCAGCAGAAACGGCAGTGGGATCCCAAAAAAACTGACGGGCGGTGTGGCATAGCGCCAGAAACCCTCTCTCTTCATACATTAAGCTCCTTCACGGGCAGGTAGAGTGCCGCCTCGCTGCGATCCATGACGTCGGTGGCATACAGCTCCCGGACCTGGTCGACGATGCGGCGTTTTTCCTGATACAGGATGTTATCCAGATACGCGGGCCATTTTTGAGCAGGTATGTCCTGAAGCAGCCGGCGTAATTCATCGGTAAAAACAATGTATTCGCGCAGCGCGCGGCGTTTACCGTCTGCGGTTCTCACCAGAACCTGGACGACGATAAAACGCAGCATGCTGAGCATTTCCCATGCCCGGGCGTCGCGGATCTGGGGCGGAAATAATCCGAGCATACGGTTCAGGGTTTCGCCCGGCGATTTGGAATGCAGCGTTCCGATGGTCATATGTCCGCTTTCGCCTGCCTGAATGGCGGCCTCTGCCGTTTCCGTGTCACGTATTTCGCCGATGCCGATAACCTCCGGATTACGCCGCATGGCTGAGCGCAGCCCGTCAGCAAAACTGGCCACGTCGCGGCCCACCTGTGCCTGATGGGGCGGCAGAAGGTCTTCGGGGCGTCCCAGGATGTACTCAACCGGATCTTCATAGGTCACAATCTTGCGGTCCGGTTGCGTGTTCTGGCAGTGGCGGTAGAGCGCCGCCTGCAGGGTGGATTTGCCCGAGCCGGTTTCACCGCAGATGAGGCCCAGCCCGGTTTTGGGTAGCATGGCTCCCGCCAGGTCAGGCTCGATACCCATCTGCAGAAAGTCGGGGATGATATGGGGGATTACGCGCAGCGTGACGGAAAGGGCCCTCTCTTCCCGGGCTGACGTCCCCTGAATGATATGGACGCGCAGCCGGACACGCTCGCCGCGGCCCAGGCCGTAGCGGCCGTGCATGTCGCCGTCAATCTGAATGGCCCTGTCCAGTGGGGTTCCGCCCTGAACGCGCGGGCGAACGTCCGGCCCCAGCAGAGCGTCCAGCATACTGCCCAGCGTGGCATTCGGCAGCGGGCTGGCGGAAACCGGCTCCCGCCGCCCGTAACGGCTGACCGAGACGGGGGAACCCCCGACCAGATCGACATCGCTGACGCCCTGTGCTGAACACCAGGCGAAAAAACTTCTGAATTCATCGGCGGTAAAGGCACCGCTGAAAGGATAAAGGCCAAAATTTTTAGGACCTGCGGATACGGTCATCGTCTGAGTATTCCTTACTGAGTGGTGACGGACGGACGCCAGCGGGATTTCTGCAGATCAAACGCGGCGTGTGTTTTGAGGCGGCGTACACGGTCGCCGGTAACAAGTTTCTGGCCGCTGCCGGTGACGGTCTGCTGCTGATCGGTGACTTCCGGGCGGGTGATCATGCCCTGACGCCAGAGCAGCGAGTAGAGCATCATGCCGCGATAGTCACGGTTGAGCTGGTTCATGCTGGCTTCCAGCGTCAGGTCCGCGTTTTCGCGCCCTTCCTGCCAGCCCTTTTTCAGCGCATCTTCCCAAACCCGGCGCTGGGCGCTGTCTTCCGGCACAACCAGTCCTTCAGTACCCGGCGTCGCGGTTGTGGACAGTCCGCGAAGCAGCCAGCTGCGCCAGCCAGGTGGATTGCTGACGAAGCGCTCCGGGCGAATGATGGTCCAGACTTTTGACGCGGTGCGGATCTGGTCAGGGGTGATGTGTGCCACGTCCTGCGCCTCATCAATGACCGGCGGGAGCCAGCCCTCCGGGCTTATGAGGGGGCGAAAATCATAAAGGGCATTCAGGGTCGACTCGCGGGTGTTCAGTGCCTGTATCAGCTCCCAGGCTCGCTGGGCCTTACCGCCTCTGAACCCCAGCGTTTTTCCGGCATCGGTCAGCATCTGCCAGCGTGTTTCTGACATGCCGTCAGGTCGCTGGCGTTCCGGGCTGAGCCAGGCCTGCATATCCGGTGGCGGCACGCCCGCATCCGTTGGCGGTGCCGGCCGTGACCCCACGCAACCGGTAAGGAATACGGCAGGGAGAAGGATCGAGAGAAAGCGTTTCATTTCCTGGTGGTCTCCGGTTGCATGAAGTTGAGCTGGAGCAGCCCCGGATACTGGTGCAGTGTGGCGCGCCAGGCCGTTTGCGCCTCAAACACCCGCAGTACGTTACTGAACGTCATGTCGCGGACGTGGAGTGTCACGGGCAGGGGCAGGCGTACGCCGCTGTAGTTGAACTGCAGCCCGCGCGCTCGCGCCAGCTCAGCCAGCAACTCCACGCCATCACCTTCCCAGTCGAAGGAGACGCCAGCGCTGTTGCTCCGGATGATGGCCATCGGTGTTGCGCCCGGCGTCGCGGAGGACCAGACGCCGTTATTCCACATCTGATACTGGGCGTGACGGGTGATACCGACGGCGGAAGCCGCACCGTAACGATCGGCTAAGACAGGCGCAGGGGCGGGTGCCTGGCAGCCGGCCAGCAGAATGATGGCCAGCACGCCGGGAAGCATAAAATAATTCATGGTGTTTACCTTGCCGGGCGGGAATGCCGGCGGACTGTTGAGTAACGGTGTCAGCTGTGACGATGCCGCCCGGGCGGGAGGCTTTGAGAATTTTTGGGGGTATTCAGGTCGTGAACAGGAGAGCCGACGGCAGGGGAAGCCTTAAGCAGGCTTCCCCTCAGGTATCAGAACGTGAACTGCAGCTGCGCGACGGCACCGTAGGTACGGTCGGTTCCGGCGATACCGGTGATGTCCAGGTGGACAACATCGAACGGTGAGAAGCCGAGACCTGCAGTAAAGGCGTTACCCTCACTGGAGGCCATGTTCTGGCGATAACCCGCGCGCACCTGCATCCAGCTCCAGGCATTCAGCTCTGCGCCCAGGCTGGCAAACTGACGTTTGTCATCGTTCTCAAAGCGGCTGGCTTCGGTCAGATCCACATCGAGTGCGGTGGTCAGGTAGCTGTTGCTCCAGGCCACACCGGCGGTTGCCTGTGGTTTAACCTTGAAGGTTTCTTTCTCGCCATCAACCGCTTTGGTGTCAACGGAGCGTGCGATGATGTTCTGCACGGCCAGACCCAGCATCCAGTTGTCACTCAGGCTGGTTGCCAGACCGATGTCGGCGTTAAAGCCTGTTTTGGTGCTGTGGTAATCGTCCGAATCAATGTCACTTTTGTCAAAATCGTTCACCGTCGCGCTGTAGTTGTACAGATCGATGCGCTGATATTTTGGAGTGATGCCAAGTGACCAGCTGTGACCCGCAGTTTCAAATTCGTGAGCCATGGCCACACCCACATCGGAGATAACCGCAGCACGACCATACGCGCGGGAGGTCAGGGCATCTTTATCCACCGCGTCTGCCGGAATCGCACCGCTGGCAATGTCGTCAAGATACTGCAGATCGTGGTCGCTGACCTTGCCGTTCACGGAAACGGTACCCCAGGATTTGACGACGACGGCGAACGGTAAGACCTGATTGGGTGCCGTTGCGATGACAGACGCGCCGACCTGGCCATTTGCCTTCACGTCTTTCAAATCGTCCAGTTTGTTGCGCAGCGCAGCGGCGGCATGGTCAACCCCGGACTGGTTGTCTACAGCATTATCAAAGTCATTCCACAGGTCCTTTACATCGTCCGCTGTATCAATGGCGTTATCCTTGTCTGCAACCTGTACGCCGACGGAAGGAAGGACCAGACTGAAATCATCCGTTGGTCCGAAGCGGGTCAGCAGGGCCGGGTTAGAGAGTGCCGCAGTGCCGTAATGCGCAGATGCCACTCCGGTGCCGCCCATCGCGTCGCTGCGGGCTTCCATATAAGAGGTCGCAGCCGTTGCGTTAAATGCCATCATGATGGCGGAAGAAATCAGCGTTTTTGCTAACAGAGTTTTTTTCATCGGGTTATTCCTGTTTTCCAGAGCGTCGTTTTTGGGCAAAAGAAGTCCTGATGCACAGGCATCAATAAATTCTTTTTGCGTTTATTTAATAAGCAGATTTATTAAAGCTGCGTGAAAATAAGTACGGGTAATGTTATTCCCTGTTCAAGTGCTGTAGCCAGACCCGCGTCGATGCTAACAGACCGCAGGCCGCCTGTCGTGGCGTAATCCCGGATGGCCTCGCTTATCCAGCGTTCCTGCTCAGTATTTAGTTGCTGAGGGAGAATGGACAGCACCGGGTAATAATTAATCTGCGAAGCGGATTCTTTTTTCTTAATTAAAATGCCTGTTCGCTTTTTATATTCTTTCCCGCCTGAATTTCCGTTAGTCCAGAATATAATGTCGCTGTTTTTGTTTTCCTCTGTCGGAATAATAAGCGCTCTGAATTCATCTTCCGTCTGCGGCCACTGATGAATATGCCGGGTGATATCAACCGGCGGGACATCCCTGCCAAGCATCCAGTCAGCCGAAACATGAAACCAGGCCGCCAGTTCCTGCAGGAGCGGGGTGGTCAGATAGTCCATCGTCCGCTCCCTGTCCTGCAGCACGCTGATCCGGATGTTCCACGACGACAGCAACTGCGCGATATCCGTCGGGTCCAGTTCGTGCGCCTGCATCAGTAGCTCGAAGCGATCGATGACGCTGCCCGCGGTGTTGCTGAACGGCAGAAAGATATCCCGCAGGGAACCCTCCACAATCATGTTCAGCAGCTCTGATTGCGAAATCCCGAGCCGGCCTGACAGCTCATCAATCAGCTGGCGGGTACCTGGTCGCATCCGCAGTGAGGTGGTCTGCATCGGTTTTTTGTCATTACGCGTGAGCAACTCTGCAATCCGGTCCCGGTCGAGCTCAGGGAGCGCCAGAAGCGACGTGAGAATTGCGGTAAGACTGTTAGCCACATGGCCTCCTTAAGTAAAATTACATCTTGTTGCTCAGTGAGTTAGAGAATAATTAATCGTGACGTGCATGTATAACGAGTTAATTCGATCGTGTAGATCGACTGCGTTTGCGTGTGCGTTATGAATGCGTTTATGTGTTCGTCTTCTGGTGTGGTTTAAGGCGCGGACGAATGACCACGAGCACGCCTGTTTCCGGTACGGTTATCCAGCGCCATTCCTGAATGAGGATTTGCAGGCGTATCCCGTTTCTTACCACAGAGGGGATCGTGACCGGCGTGCGGCGCCAGCGGTGCGAGTCAGCCATGGTTTTCAGCAGGGCGGTCATGCTTTTCATGTGCGCCGGGCGTATCAGATGGGACGTGAAATACACCGGTGTGGTTTTGTTTTGCAGCGCCAGCTGCAGCACCGAGAGAAAGCTGCGATGAAAGCGCGCTGCACGTCGCAGACTGAGATAGCCAACCCGGTCGTAAACAGACAGATGCAGGGTGGTATAGCGTTTTTTACGATGCCGGACCGACGCGGTGCGAAACCCTCTCCAGGGTGTCAGGGCACCAATGAACGTCATTATCGGGCAGTACAGCAACAGCATCAGCGGGAAAGCAAGAACCAGATACACATGCGCTCCTGGTCTGTGTGAATGGGTAAAGCCCGGGCGAGAGCGCCTGAGCGGGATTAAGCGGGTAAATCAGGCTAACTAAATCTGCACATGACCGTTCTTCTTTTTACCAGTCCAGGCACATTGCCGTTTCGCTACCGTCTTTAACGGTGATGCGCCAGGAGCCGTCAGCAAGTCTTTCCACGCCACGCCAGCTGTCACTACGGTCATTCTCGTTACCGTACTGAGATGTACAGAAATCATGGACACCGATACCGAAATAGTTATAGGACGTGGCGTAGTTGGTGTAGGTGTACTCCGTCATTCTGGGCTTGCCTGCGGGGGAAACCCACGCCCCGTCCCGACAGGAAAGTATGCCGCCACTGGCGTCCCGGCTTACCTGCCCGTTCGGGTAGCATCCCCAGCCAGCATTATTTACCTGACCGAGCTGTAACACCCCACCGGCTGACAGATTACCGGATGCATAAACGCTTGCCCCGGAGACCTGATTGGTTGCTGAAATATTTCGCCCGGCACCAATATCCGTTCCGGCCCAAAGCGTGTTCCCACTGACCTGGCCGCCCGCCCCCAGGTTCTGGCTGAAACTACCGTTTGCACCGCTTACCGTGCCGTTAAAAATCCCGTTCGTGGCATTAACATTACTGGTAAAAATACCGTTTGTAGCATTGACGTTACTGGTAAAAAACCCGTTTGACGCATTGACGTTCCCGGTGAAACTGCCGTTTGCACCACTGACGGTATTGTTGAAAAAGCCGTTCTGCCCGCCAATATTGCCCACGTTTTCGAGGTTATTACCGCCCATATCAATAGACGTGTGCATCTTGTTGAGATCGGGGCGGCCATTAACCTGGAAGCGATACAGTCTGTCGTTGTCCTCCTGCGCACCCGACAGTTCGTCGGTGGACAGCAGGACGGCAAGATGTCCGTTACCGGACGAGGCACCGTAACTGCTCAGCGGAATTTGCCAGGCACGCAGGGCACCCGTGATGGTGATACCGTCCTCAATGTAGCCGCCGAACCCGGTTTTGATGTCGCGGGCTATCAGTCTCAGCGCCTTCGCCGGGAAAACGCTTCCTCCGCTTGATACCACCATGCCCTGCAGCAGCTCGATGTTCTGGCCGTTACGTACCAGATAGGTCTGCATTTTCTGTCCCTGGCTGTTGGTTTCCGTAAAACCGGACGGCAGAAAACCCGTACTTTTCAGCATGGCCGTGGTGATCACCGTCGGGGCGGTCGTGGTGCTCGCATTCAGCAGCGTGACGTAGTTATGCCCGACATAAGCGCGTGCTGCTGCGGCGTACGCACTGGTCCGGGCGGCGTCAATCTGCCAGTTTTTCTGCTGCTGCCAGTCACTGAGTTTACTGAGACCAAAGACAACGACCACCATCAGCACCACGAGCGCCATGCCGGCATCCATGGTCGCCCAGCCACGGTCATGTTTTTTCATAATATTGTTATCCATACAGGTTGATACAGATGAAAGAGCTGAAAAAAACTCCCGCTCAGACACAGCCATGGACCCAGGGGACCCTCTTTTTTGCCGGACAGGTGCAAGGTCATCAGCCAGAGAACAAAACCGGCCAGGCCGCACAGCGTGGCAAGCGCGGCGGCTTTCATTCCCATCCAGGCCGTCAGGCCCGTTATCAGCCATAAGTCGCCGTGTCCAAGACGCTGCACGCGCCTGTTGACCAGCGCATTCAGTACCAGCATGGCGCCGGCCATTACCGTGACCTCGATCAGCTGCTCACACATACCTGCAGACGTACCGCCAGGCAACATCTCCCAGAGCAGGCCGGCAAGTAACAGGCGAGCCGTGAATGTCCGGGGCAGATAACCACTGAGGGCATCCGTGATGCCTGCCTGAAGCAGAAAGGACATCATCACGATGGCCGCGGCACGTTCGTACAGCGGGACCGGGGCGAGTGTGGCGAGCATGCTGAAGGTGGCGAACAGCCAGATCCCGGCAGAAAGCGCCGTGGAATGACGCCGGCCCGGAGGGCCGTTGTCACGAATAAAATCGGTGACGCGCCACATCATCCCTCTGGCGAGCAGCGCATACCCCAGCAGGAGCGGCACACTCCAGGTGATGGCCAGCCCGGTGACTATGACGGTTCGCATATTCGCTTTCCTTTCACCTGCCGGCAGACCCGGAGACCTTTCAGCTCAAGATAAAACCCCCATATGCGGTTGGCATACTGTTCCCGGGTTTCGTGACGGTCTTTGCGGAAACCCGCGTTGTAAGAGCCGAGACAGTTCCAGGTGACGCCACATACCTGGAAGTGACTCGCGAGGATCCACGCCCCTATCTGAATGTTCAGGCAGGGGCGCTTCAGCAGATCGTCTGCGCCCTGGATGACACCCATCCGGACAAGCTTCGGTACATGGGTTGAATTAATCTGCATCAACCCATAGTCCGTGCTGACCGGATTGCCCTTTTTATCCCGGTTGGTATTGGTCGCCCCCGGCCGGAACGCCGACTCCCCTTTGGCCACTGCCTTCAGCAGCAGTGGTTCTATCTGATAACGGGCACCCGCGTTACTGAAGCAGGTATCGAACGTGGCAGGCGGGGATGGCGTACTGGCCAGAAGCGGGCCGGGAGAAAGGGACAGTGTGAGCAGTGTCAGAACCAGGCGGCAGGAGAGAAAACGGGCTCCCCGCATGTCGGCTCCTTAACTGTTTACCGTAAAGATGATCTTGTTAGTACCGGTGCTGCCATTGTCGGCTGAGCATTGCGCGCTGGCCTCTTCGGTCGTCACGATGCCGTTAGTGTGGGCAGTGCTGTTGATCGTGATGGCATCAGCAATTCCGACACGACTGAGCTGGGTGGACAGCTGTACGCAGGCATCCTGCGGGACCAGTTCGTAAGTCAGCGAAAATCCGTTAGCGAAACCCGAGACCGTAACCGGTGACAGTGTCACTGCTCCACCCCAGCCGTTATACAACGTGGCATTGCCGGAACTGGCAGTACCACGCACGGTCATGGTTTTTGGCAGCGCCTTCATCTGGATCAGTGAGCCCATCATTTTCGCCCCGGACGTGAAGGTGTATCCGTCGGAGCCCTTCAGCAGGTTCTGCGTACTGGTGATAATCGACTGGATATTTGACGACTCTTTCCCCACGTTGACGTTACTCTTGAGTCCGAAGTAGGCTCCCAGGACGATGCCGATCAGGACCAGTACGATCAGGGCGATACTTCCCTGCTCAAGAAAGGCCCAGCCGCGATGGTGCGCCATGACCGCTGACGCTCTTGATGGCTGAGATACGGATTCAGGTTTGTATTGCATGATTTTTCCTCAGGTTAGTAAACGCCCGACGTGTTGTTTAGGGCATTGATATCCATCACGACAAGTATCAGAAGCAGAAGCATCAGGATCATTGCCATGAACATAAGACCGCGTACCAGGATGGCACGCTTTGCGACGCGATCGAGCGTCTGATCAAGCCATCTCTGGCCGTAGTTACTGATAAGGTCGTCCTCACCGTCCCCCTGCAGAAGCGACAGAAAGTTGGCCGCTTCCTGGGACGGGAAATCGTAGCCACAGTCCTTCAGGGCCAGGCCGAAATGCTTTCCTTCACGCACGTGCTCCGTAATGGCCTCAATTCGCACGGCAAGCCAGGGGGAGGCGGTTTCCTGCAGAATGTCCAGCGCGTCCAGCGTTTTGACGCCCGAATGCAGCAGGGCGCCCACGTTAAGCAGAAAGGTCGCCCCCTGTATGTCCTTGTAAATCGACCACGGCATCAGAGTGTCGAACGTGCGGCGCAGCCTGTCGGGACGGTGCCAGCGCGGAATTGACCAGACGACCCAGATAACCAGCGCAATCACCAGTCCAGCGGTGAACAGCCCGTATTCCCTGAAAAACTCCGAGATGCCGTAAAGCAGGCCCAGCGCACCGGTCCAGTTCTCCGGCGGGCTAATTTCGAGCAGCGTGGGGAGCAACTCCGTATTCAGCACGTAGAGGGTACTGACCATCAGGATGGCAAAACCCATCGGGTAGATGGCCATCTGCCAGACCGACGCCCGGATACGCTTTCCGGCGCTCGTCAGTCCGCTGGCAAATTTCAGCGCACGGGGCAGGGATTCACTGCGTATGCCGGCACCGATGACTGAGGCTTCTGCGGCCGGCAGCCAGCGTGACAGTGTGCGCTCAAGGGTCTGCTCACCGCTGTTTTCCCTTAAGGCCTCAATGCAGTCGTCAGTCAGTTCGGCGTAGGGGTGCCAGCGCTGGCCGAAGTTCGTCCAGGCATTGCGCATTTTTTCCAGTGAGGGTTTCAGCTGCTGCCGGTTTTCAATTAAAAACCGCAGCGCGTCATAAAACTGCATACGGTAGGGACCGCTGAACGATTTGCGCACCAGGGTGTAGCGCAGCCGCTGCCATAAGGTCATCTCACGCATCGTCCACCTCCAGACGTTCATCTTCATCCAGCGGAATAATGCGGTTGGCCATCAGCGGATCGATCAGGCCGTCATTGATTTTGTGCAGGACATGCCGGACGCGGCTGATCCCCTGCATATGATTGAGCCAGTACTGGCGGGCCGCGACTTTTCCCTCGGCCCTGAGGATCCGGAAAAGGCGGTTGGTGGTTTCAATCACTTCTGCAATGACGGTCCGGCCCTTAACCCCATGGCCTACCTGGTCACGTGTCTGATTGTTGATGGTGATGGCCATCCGGCACGCGGGGCATCCTTCCGGATTATGGAAATTGATATTCTCTGTCGAACAGATACCTTCCACGTTGCAGTATTTTTCGAGAAACGTTCTCTGCTCTTCGCTCAGGGTACCGGCCTTATCCTTCCAGGGGATACGGCATTCAGGGCACAGCGTCGGAACCAGTCGCTGGCTGATGAGGCCAATCAGCAGCTGGGCGTCACACAGGAGATTTTCGTTAACCCCGAGCGTGACCATACGTTCCGGGATCCCGAGGGCCGAGTTGGTATGCAGGGTGGTCATCACCAGGTGTCCGGTCTGCGCGGCATAAATCGTGGCGAGCATGGAGACCAGATCACGCATCTCACCTTCCATAATGGCGTCCGGGTCCAGTCGCAGCGCGGAGGAAATGGCTTTCCCCCAGGCAATCCGTACCGCCTCTTCATCAGATTTGTCACAGATGACCGGCGTCTGTACGGCGCCCACGACCTGGCCTTCGAGGGGATCCTCAATGGTCAGCAGGTGGCGTCCCGGGTTGGTATCGAGATACAGACGGCAGGCGCTGCGCAGCGTGGTGGATTTTCCCGACCCCGTGGGGCCTGACAGCACGATTTTGCCTTCCGGGCGCAGGATCATGCGGTTCAGAAGCCTGATTTGCTCAGGCAGATACCCCAGCTGCAGGAAGTCCGGCACGCTGTTGCCGTCATCGGGGATAAGGCGCATCACCGCGATGAGACCGTCGCCCGTCGGCCGGTGGCTGTAGCGGGCACCAAACAACCCGATTTTGCGCATCATTGCCGGGGACAGGCGTGCATCCTGTTCGCGGTGAGGGTAAAAGCTGGTTTCCGACACGTCTGACATCGACAGGATACAGGTGGCGCAAAGGGACATGCCTTCCTGCCGCTGACGTTCATCCACCACGTGCAGCTCACCGTGAATACGCATTTTGACCTGAAATAATGAGTCTGAAATGAGGAAGTGAATGTCCGAAGAGTTGAGCTGTCGCGCCACTGAAAAATAGTTCAGGATCCGCTGCTCGCTGTGGCTGTTATCGCCGCCAAGGTCGGCAAGCGTCAGCCCCCCTTTGCCGCCGGGTTCAGGAAGCCGGGGCTGCTTTTTCCGGGCCTCACGCAGGTCGGAGAGGCTCACGAAACGGTGTTTTATACCAGGATACTGTTCGAGCAGCGCCATCAGCGCGGCCTGTACCGCCTGGTTTCCCCGCTGGTTGGTATCGATAAGGATTTCTTTTTCGTCACCATCGCCTGACAGCAGCAGTGACTCTTCTGTTGAAGGGCTCATGTTCAGTCTCCGAAAGCCAGTAACGTGCCGTCACTGAGCGTGACGCCGGCAAGAGAGATGCTCCTGACACTCTGCTCCAGGCCGGGAATGCGGTTGCCCGGGGCCACAACCAGAGTCTGGCCGGACGGCAGCTGTAGCGTGGCGCGGAGGTTTTTATCGCGGCCGTTCACTTCCAGCACAACCGGTCGGGTGCTCCCGGCGGACACAGGGGGCGATTGTGCGGGAAGAGAGGTGTAGCCGATGGCGGTACCGGGCACCGGTGTGCTGGCCGGTTTATTACCTGACTGGTTTTCTTCCAGCTGGCGCTGCAGCTGGGCAGCCTGAACCTTCGCCTGCAGGACCAGGTTGCGGGTATGCAGTTCTTCAAGTTCCCCAAGCGTGAGGGCCGTCGGTTCCTGAGGGCTGGTTGACGTTGACGCTGCCACCGGTAGTGCAGCCGTCAATATCAGGGACAGCAGTACGCATGCCGCCAGGGGGTTATTTCGTAGACGCATATATTTGACCTTCTGTGGTGTAGCTGTAGGCGCTGCCGTTCAGCTCAAATGTGATGCGGGTCAGCCGGACACCGGTATTATCCATCCCGTCAAATAACGTGGCGGGAGGCACGGGGCCCGTGAAGCTGAAGGTGTATTCCTTCCAGTCCTGAACCGGCGGAGGAGAACCATTACTGCCGGGTAACGCGATCGCTGGCGGGACTTCCACAATGTTCAGCATCACCTGCCGGCGTTGAAACCAGGAGAGTATTCGCATCAGCTGGGTGGCAGCGTCCGGAACGGCTTCGTTTATGAACGGACTGTCCGGCAGCGCAAGCGGGATACGGGCCTCCCTGCCGCCCTCTTTCAGGTTGAAAATGGGGGGCACGCCAAAGACGTCACGGCTGCGCTTCAGAAATCCTTCCACGGTACCGCCTGGCTTGACCCGGTAGAGCAGGGAAACGCCATCCGGGCTGCAGCTCCCGGAGGTAAACTCCCAGGCTTCCAGCACCGACGGGGCCGGCGACTGAAGCGCGCGACAGCGGGACAGCAGGTCCGGAACGGTGATTAACGAGGCCCAGGGGTGGGGGAGTACCTGCGGCTCTGCCGGTCTTGCAAACATCTCCCGGGCGCGGGCCTGAATTTCTTCGGCGCTGAGAGCCGGCTCTTCCTGAGGTGCAGATGCCTGCCACCAGGCGGCGGCACAGGCTCCCGACAGTACCAGGGCGAGGGCGATCAGCACGTGCTGCTGACGGCGGCCGTCTACCTGAACACGGCATCGTTGTCGGGTTCGTGCTGAAAGACCGGTCGTCAGGCCTGCGGCCTCTGCCGGGTTTTCCAGCGTCGCCTGGCAATCCCAGCCGTCTACCGGCGGCTCGTTCATGCTCAGGAATAAGGACAGCAGCTCCTTCATTCTGCCCGCTCCCCCCATTTTATCGGCAGTGACTGCCGGCAGGCCGTTGATGCTGGCCAGGAAGACGTAATCGGTACTGCTCAGACGATAAATGCCGTATCCGTTGCGGATCCGGGCGCAGAACAGGAGCGCCAGGGAGTACAGTTGATGCCGGCGGTGGCGGGCGGGCAGGCGACCGCGTCCCACCACCCGCGCCGGTTCCCGTCCGGTGGCCACCTGCACGCCCACCCCGGTACCGGAGGGGGCTTTTTTACGGGAAAGCGAAGGGAGACGCACCGACTGTTTTTTTTGCGGAGCCCAGTCCATTCCTGCCAGCCAGTAACGGTGGCGGGATCGTCCATCCGGGACGGTAAACAAGAAATCGTCCTCCTTCATGTCAGCCTCCTGCGTTCTGCGGGAATGTCGGGGTGATCACGATGACCAGCGTGCTGCGCTCGTTTTTACCCGACTGGCTACCGCCAAGAAGTGGATTACCCGGCGTGAAGGTTCCGGATTTGTTGACGGAGGTATTGTTCTGATCGAAGCCGGTCAGGATCAGGGATTGTCCGGCCCGCAGGTTGGCCTTCTGGCTCAGCGAGCGCAGTTTGGTATAGGGCATCTCGATATAGGAGTTACCGTCCTTTGACGTGAAGTTGCGGATAGTCGGCGGATCCGACAGGTTGAAGTTCACCTGCAGCTGCACGTTGCCCGTCTCCTGGATAAGCGGCAGCAGGGTCATGTTGAACCCTGTGGTGATCATTCCCGGCGTCAGCGTGGTTGTGGCACCGACATCCGTTGTGGTCGTAGTGGCCGACTGCGCGACATAGACCGTCTGATCGGCCATCTGGATAGGCACCGGCGTCAGGTTTGTCACCGTGCTGGACTGGGACGTAACGACACTGACATCGCCCTGCTCAGACAGCGCTTTAAGCAGCAGGCTTGAGCCGGCGAACTTCGCGGCATTGCCGGTGGCGGTATCGAGGATGGTGGCGCCGGCAGAAATGCCGCCGGTGAGATCGCCCGTCGCGTTATTCAGTGTGGCGCCGGCGGTGTGCAGTGACTTGTACACCAGGTTCCAGTCAATACGGAAATCTTCGTTACGCGAGTTACCCACGCTCAGAACCTCGACATTCAGCGCCACCTGACGGTTCATGATGAGGTTCTGCTCAGTGACATAGCGTGCCACAGCCGCCTGTACCGACGGCGTGTCCGTCACAATCAGTGAGGAGCTGGACGAAGACAGCCAGTATCTGCCTTTAGTTGGTGTCAGCATTGCTTCCACCGCCTTGCGCAGGTCGGCATACAAATCGTATTCCTGCCCGGTCGTGGTGCTCTGGGATGTGGTGGATTCACCGGACGCGGAGTTATCCGTGCCGCTGGTTGCTCCCAGGGAACTGGTTGTTCCGGAGCTGACGCTTGAGGTGCTGGACGTTTTGGTGTTCAGCATGGCCAGCGAGTAAGTCCGGGTTTCCATCAGGTAAAAGACGATGGTGCCGTTATCCATACGCCAGTAAAGGCCGCTGCGGCTGGCCATTAAATCCAGCAGACCGGAAAGATCGCCCTGCCACATCAGCCCGGTCAGGCTCAGGGGCGGGTTCGCGGCGGATGACGGGGCAGGTGCCGTGCCGCCCAGGTTCGCTAACGGCACGCGCCCGCTGTCGTCAGGCGGCGGCAGGGTGCCGCTTATCTGCCGTGTGACGCCGGTACTGACGCTGCTCTGACTGATATCAAGGGCATCGGGCGTGAAAATCACCGGCGTGCCGCACAGCGCTGTGATTCGCTGGGCCAGTTCCTGAAGCGTGATGTTGTTTTTCCCCTGCGTGATATTACAGGCCGGGGCCTGGCGGACTTTTTCACGTACGGCGACCGGTATCGGGCTTGGATTAATCCACTGCCGTTCAGTCCAGGTCAGGGGCTGGGGATGTTGTGTTCGTGGCAGCTGCGCCTGAGCGCGTGCCACCGAGGCATCAGACTGCGCCTTTGTCTGCATTTTATTGATTTCAGAAAAGGTGCAGCCTGCAAGCATGGCGATACACGACGCCATCAGCAGGCGCTGCAAAAGGGTTTTCTTCATGGGGAAATCCGGATTAGTTGAGGTAAACCACAGCGCCGTCTGTAACGCCCTGTGGCGCAGGAAGGCCGGTGGCCAGGCCTGAAAGCCAGAGAAGCTGGCCGTTTTTCATGGTCCCGATGAGTGCGGAGCCGCGGCTTTGCGCTCGCAGTGCCTCTGTCAGACCTGGTTGATCGGGCATCCAGACCCACAGCCGGCCCTGCTGCAGCAGATACCGGATGCGGGGATCCGGGGTGAAGGGCAGGCCCAGTTGCGCGGTCGGCACTTCGCCATCATGCTGGCCTGTCCGGTAACGCCAGTCGTTGACCCGGCTGGCGATGGTCATTATCTGGGAGGCCCAGAGCTGGCCCGTCTTCGTCTGTAAGGCCTCCCGCCCCGACTGATTTTGCTGAGAATCGATATCCCCGACGATCAGGAAAAAGAGCAGGCTGAAGGCCAGCATAAACCAGCCCATCAGCGGCCAGCCGGTATATCAGTGACGGAAATCACACACTGCATGCGGGAGGCTTCAGCATAGAGAGGCTTCTGTGCTGTCCGGTACAACTCAAACATCTGGCCGAGCATGGTCTCAAAGGAGCCCCGGAAGGTCAGTGGCGCGTCCAGGCGGTAATCCGTCACGGTGACAGGCCAGATAACCGTCCAGTGTGCCGACGCACCGGATTCACAGCGGGTGTCCTGCGCCCATTTCATCAACATCTCGCGTAATGTTGTGCCAGACGGTGCCAGCCAGCTTTTACCCTCAACCACAGGCGCGACCGGCTTTCCGGTGGAGGGCTGCGTGTTGACAACCGGTGTTGGTGTCGGCAACGGTTTGACGGCGACAGGGGCCGGACTGGCTTTAACGCCTGACGGTGCAGCCGCCACGGATCCGCTGAACGGATTTTTTGGCGCGCCTGCAGTCTGTACCTTTTGCGTGCGGATGGCCGTTGTCGGCACGGCAGAGGCGACCGGGACTGACTGGCCTGCCCGCTGCAGGGTGACGGCATGACGATCCCAGTCCACCTGCGCCTGGATGGATTGCTCTGACAGCAGGCGGTTGAGTACCCGCGTCCACTTGTCATTGGTGTCGACCGAGACAATACGGGTATTGAGGCGTGGGCGCAGGGCGTTCTCGTAGTTCAGCGTCCAGCCGGACGGGATGATCCGCCTGACCCACTGCTCGAGCGCCAGGTTACGTGCCGGGGAGAGTGACAGAACGGCAACGGGTGCAGGTGTTCCGGTAAACGTGAGCGCTGGCATTGATGTGTTCCCGGGTGGGTTCTGCGGTCCGGCTTGTTGTGTTACGGCAGGCGTGCTCCGGGTGGAGGCTGTCAGCAGCGTGGGTTGCGGCAGTGGGGTGGTCTGCGGTCCGGCTTGTCGTGTTACAGCAGGCGTGCTCCGGGTGGGGGTTGTCAGCAGCGTGGGTTGTGGCAGCGGGGTGGTCTGCGATACAGGCCTCACCGGTGTTGGCTGTCGTACGGACGGGGGAGGCGCTATTCGCCGCTGTGTCTGCGAAATCATGTCGGCGCTGTCGCTTATCTGGCCGTCAACAAACACCAGTGCGGGTGTGTCAGGAGCGACGTTCCGGCTCTGAAATCCCGTACAGCTGCTTAACAGCGACGGAAGCAACAGGGGCAGGGCAAGCTTATGCATGCTGACGCCCCGGGGTAACGGGCGAAACTTCATGGGTTTTCCTTTTTTTCCGGTCAGTGAAGATCTGGCCGCCAGAGATTGCCTTTGCTGACACCATCACGGGCTCCCCAGGCGGATTCGGGCAGGGTGTGGCGGCCGATGTAGAGTGTGCGCAGGGTGGTTTTTGACAACGAGATATCACCTCCGCGAACAACAGAGAAGCGATCGAGATAGAAGGAATGTTCCACCTCAACATCCTCCCCTTTCTGCAGCAGCAGCTGCAGCGTAACGGGCGCGGTCATCGATCCGGTGGCCGTGAAGGCTTCTTCCATACGGGTGAGCTGAAGAATGTGATTCTTACGGTTACGCTGACGCTCCATGATCTCGGTAACAACCTGTTCCGGCCAGGGGCAAAGACAGTGTTTCCAGCCCTGCCCCAGCAGGGCGTTCATGACGGCCCGGAAGCGAAACAGATCGCAGTTTCCGGTGGACACGGCGTTTTTCCACAGCGCGGTCAGGACGTCATCGATGGGGCGTTGTTTTTCGGTATCGAGCAGCTCCCGTATGGTCATGAACTCCCGGGCCATCCCCCTGAAGGCAGGCAGGCTGCGTGCACTGCTGAGCCAGTCGGCGATAAATTTACGTTTGCGGTGTTCAGAGAGGGTGTGATGGTTTTCGTGGGCCGTACGTAAGGCGACGAGAATGCACCACAAGAGATGGCTGACCTTGTCCTGGGTGGATTGCATAGTGTGTCTTTCTCCTGATTCCGTTTTCTGGCAATGACGTCTGTACCTTCCTTCCGCCTGGAGGAAGGCAGCCTGCGGGCAGGCCGGTTACAGGAACAGAGGGTGTTCATCGGGCAGGACCAGCCCAGACGCCATTGCAGGAAAACGGCAAAAAAAGCCCCCGCGAACGGGGGAAACTAAAGGGATGAAATGAAACCGGTTTGGACCAGTTTGTGAGGCTTCGGAGGGATACGCGGGGTTTAAAAGCCCCAGGTATCAGCATGCGTGATCATCTCGAACAGCATGGCCGTCCGGGACACAGGGTGATCAATCTTGTCAATTTGCGTCAGGCGTCTGTACTGGCTTTTTGTCAGCCAGATATCTGAGGCAGCTTCCAGTTCAGCCCGTGCAGCGGGATGATGAGTGGGATCGGGGTATTTTTTCATTAAAGCTTCAACCAGCTTTGTATTAACGGGGCTAATTTTGCTGCCGAATTTTACGAAGTCACAGAATGCAGAATGAGAGCGAATCATATCTATTTTCTGGAACTCGAAATTTGCTTTAAGGAAGAAATAACCAGGAAAAACGGTCGCGACTCTTTTTCTGAAAAGGTGCGGAGCATCAGCACGTCTTATTTGCGTTAGGGATAATGGCGTCCAGGGAGTAACACGACGGTCATGTAGCCAGTCAAATAAGTTTTCCCGGTTTTTGCCCCCGGAAATATAAAGGGCAAGGTACCATTGTTGATTACTTACAGCCTCAATATTCATTTTAAAACGCTTCGCGCAGAATTGATCCATGATGGGATAATTCAATGTTTATCGGGGTCGAATACATTCAAACATGAGAATGAAACAGGCTCATAAACAGCCACTTAAGGCTGCATGCTGTTATTTAGTCACGCTCAGGTATCAATATAATCTTGTTTTTTAGATCCTTAAGTAAAATTGGCGGCGATGCTTAAGGATCTGCGGATATAATTATCGCTAGGTAAATTGTTGTAAAGTGTAAATAGGTTTTATCTTAATAATGCACCCCTGAGGGTGCATTATTTGTCTATTTTGTGATCATCAGTGAAATCATGAAAAAGTACGAACGAGTTAATATTACCGCTCGCATTGCATCGTTACTTTGCAGGTTCAATGCCTTAGTGCTCCGCTTAAGGTGGGAGCGAACGGTTTCTACTGAAATATGGCAAATGTCAGCAATTGAGTCATATGCCGTTCCATGAGCGTATAGCGTAACAATCTCTAATTGTTTTCTTGAAAGCTCTGGAAAGACGCCCTGCAGAGCGTCAAGAACGTTGGTTGGAATCATCGTCAAATCCCCATGCAAATCAATACGTAATAACTCTACGTGTAATGTGCATCTCCCTTAATGGGGAGATCCCCCCAGTAAATTTCTGGAAATATGTGGTAAGAGATATGCATGTTTTAGGGTATTGGACCGAGATAGATGACGCAGATAGCAGGAATCTTTGAAAGACAAAAAATGAGCGGGTTTTGGGTGGTGTTTAATGACCATAGATGAGGCTCCCGTGTAGTAGTGATGGCTACCACAGAGTTCTCACACTCTGGTGGCAGCCCAGGCAGGGGTGAGAAACCGGCCTACACGGTACCGGCCAACCTTTCGGTTGCCCTACCTGAACCGCCATAAATAAGATGCGCGGGTTCAGCACACAAAAAAACACGCTTATGCGTGTATTTGTGCGCATGTAGATACGGGTTCTCACGCCCGATCACAGGATTGACTGTGACAGCAGAAGACTACTGTTTGCGAAATGATGAGTCAACTGAATACATAGCTGTTGAAGCTTTGAAAAGCCGAAATCTGGGTTTGATAAACCGAGGGGGAACATACATATCCCAGTTATGCCTCCTACAATACTCCAGCAGTTCATCGCCCGTAGTGGTACCAGTTTTCTCTAGGCAACGACTAATTCTATGTTCGACAGCCTTAAGAGATGTTCCCAGCATTCGGGACATTGCTTTTCTGCTGTATTTCAGGGATATCAGGAAGACTGCTTCCCACTCTGCATTTGTGAAGATCCTTGAAGGAACGTGATATACCAGAGACTTAGGTACATCGCCTTCGAGCAAGCTATCAGGGCTGAAAATATCGACCGGACGAACCTGTAACATTGTGCCAGCACATATGCCGTCATCGTCATAATAGGGTCGAGAGTCGAAACACAAAGCATGTAACGAATTATTGTCGCCTACAGGATGGGTGACGATTGAAGAGAATTTCTCTTCATGTTGCATCACAAGCTCCTCCTGTTTGTGGATTCGGTTTGAAAGGTACGCCAGGGATGTTGGCAGCTGGTCCAGAGTCTTGCCGAGAATTGGATAGTCAGGGGGGAGACTTAAGAGCCGTAGAAACGCTTGATTAACCGCAACATATTGCAGGCTACCGTTCTTGATAGTCATCGGTTCTCTGCTGTTGGTAATCAGGTTCAAAATCTGTGGGGCGAGAGTGATTTTTTTTTTAATGCGACGCTTTTTGAGATCATCTAAGGTAAGCCGTATGTATATGAATCATAGATATATATTCTATTATTTGGCATACTATACCATGCTAGATGATAGTTAACTGGATTTGATCTGCGATCATAATATTCGTTAATGATGCTTTTAAGTGTCTGATTATGTGCTAGGATAAAAAAATTCGTAAGTGCTATCTGTGAATCAGGAGGAGTTATGGCACATCCGATACATTGCACGAAAGTCGCTGGTATCACGGAGTTCAAAAGGGATCCGTTAGGGACTGTCGAGTCAGCAGAGGGTGATGCGATTGCTATTCTGAACCGTAGCGCGCCGGCGTTTTATCTTGTCCCACTGGAGCTTTTTGAGAGTCTGAAGCGTGACGCTGAAGCTCATCGTTCACAAAAAGCAGGATGATCCTGTAAAGGATCCTAAATTGATCCTTTTTGTCTGTAGTGGTAGAGTCGGCAAACTTATTGTTATAAAAGAATTTATGAGGTTGTCACGCCTGATAAGGTGACAGGTCTGGCAGGTTGAAAAGCTGAGCCCAGAAAAGCAAAAACCCCGATAATCTTAGATACTTGGCGGCATCGGTAGATTAACGGGGTCCTAACTAAATCATACAGAAGTTGTTGCTTCTGTGTGGGAGTATAACTCGTGCGCGAAAAAAGACAAGTCTTTCCGTGCCTGCTCCTTCTGTGCAACATAAGCGCAGGAAGGCGTGGCTGAGGTTCAAACACCTTTATCCCAATACCGACAGGTTAAAAACCCTACACCGGTATTCACCCCCTCAGAAGGCAAGAAAACATTGCCATTCTGTCGAAAACTAATGGCTAAAGCTGAAGGCTTTACGTCCCGTTTCGATTTTGCAATCCACGTCGCATACATGCGGGCGTTAGGTGTGCGTAAACGCATGCCTCCACTGCTGCGCCGGCGTGCAATTGATGCGCTTTTACAGGCGTTGTGTTTCCATTACGATCCCCTGGCCAACCGGGTTCAGTGTTCTATTACGACTCTGGCTATCGAGTCCGGTCTGGCCACCGAATCCAAAAATGGCAATTTATCCATCACCCGTGCCACCCGCGCTCTTCAGTTCATGGCCGAGCTGGGCCAAATTACATACCAGACTGAATATGATCCGCAGATAGGGTGCTATATTCCGACTGATATCACTTTTACACCGGTGATGTTTTCTGCCCTGGATATCTCTGACGTTGCTGTGGCAGCTGCACGCCGCAGCCGCGTGGAATGGGAAAATCAAAAGCGGAAGAAACAGCGTTTAGAGCCGCTTGAAATGGATGAATTGATAGCAAAAGCCTGGCGGTTCGTTCGTGAGCGTTTCCGTAGTTACCAGATTGAGCGTAAAGCGCACGGGCAGAAACGCGCTACAGCCCGCCGTGATGCCGATCGCCAACGTAAAGATGTTGAAGCGCTGGTCAGGCAGCAGCTGACCCGTGACATTGCCCGGAAACGATTCTTTGGAGATCACGAAGCCGTTAAACGTGAAGTAGCGCGAAGGGTGAAGGAGCGAATGCTCTTATCCCGCAATAACAACTATACCCGGCTGTCTCCAGTTACAACCTGATCCTGTGCTTTTAAATCATCCGGCTGAGCCGGAGGATTTTGCACGTCTGAAGCTCCTGCCTGTTTGTAAAATAACCACCTTTGTCTGTTTTCTCTGATGCCGTTCGCCCCTTAACGCTACAGATCTTCCCCGAATCTGTGGTTTTTCTTATCCCTGTGCTGCTCATACTGGTTATACACATTTAACTGCAAGGGAACTTTACACAAGGTTAAAACCGTTAAGGCTACAGGGCGCTACTCGTAAAGGTTTCAAGGTGCGTAATATCTTTTAAACCCCAGCTCTGTAGTTCTTTTAAAAGACTTAAGTTTCTATCATTTAAATAAATAACCTGTTCGCCGTCTGTCCTGTGGACAGTCTCAGTTAACGATCGCCCTTGCAGCGGACTACGTCCGCGCCGGTTCGGTAACGTCGCTTCGCGACTCCAGGTAGCACCCGCCATGCTGGCGGGCAGGGTGCAGAACGTCACAACGTCCTTTGAAGTCAGAACCGGAACCAGCACATCTGTGGCCTTAACCCCAGGACCCACCACTGAAAAGCGGCGCCACCCGGCCCAACGGGCCGGAAGACATCGCTTTTAATGATGGATGTTGTAACTAGAAATCTGAGCCGCTTCAGGTGCCCTCGCATCAGGTTTTGCAGTACACGCTCGTAAGCGGCCCTGACGGCCCGCATAACGCGGAGATACGCCCCGACTGCGGCTTTGCCTTGTCGGGACCACTCCGACCGCGCACAGAGGTACCTGAGACGCTGTGAGCGGGTATGGCTTAACAGGGCGGAGGGATGGATTGGTGGAAACTATCACATCTGCAGCCGGCTTCGCCGGGTAACGGCGCCATTCAGCAGCAGAGCCATTTTCAACAACAGCTGGCGCCTCCATGCGCCTGAGGCGCATCACAGACCCACCATATTTATACTGTTAAATCATGAGATTATTGATCCTCAGGATGATTTAATGCGATATGCTCACCTGCGTAACCTGGTGAAAGCATCATCACCTTCAGTAAACCGTTTCTTCCGGGCAGCCTTAAGGGGCTCCGTTTGGGAAACGGAATCTATGGTCACTCCCGTTTTTGCAACACCGATTTTGACGACAAGTTGGCTTGCTTGAATCTATCCGGCGTCTGAATGGGATTTTATTCCCGCGCCTTGATGAGTTCCGCGCCTGATGAACCTCC
>Ga0256408_1000205_pt1 | contig 73641 bp, 57 predicted proteins | sample PhyAR1_FD_185998 | JGI IMG/M metagenome (GOLD analysis project Ga0256408, IMG submission 185998) | Leaf surface microbial communities from alfalfa plants in UC Gill Tract Community Farm, Albany, California, United States - DLSL A.R1 | ecosystem: Host-associated > Plants > Phyllosphere >...
GACCGGCGACCGGCGACCGGCGACCGGCGACCGGCGACCGGCGACCGGCGACCGGCGACCGGCGACCGGCGACCGGCGACCGGCGACCGGCGACCGGCGACCGGCGACCGGCGACCGGCGACCGGCGCCGCGTCGGCGTCAGAGCGTCGAGACGTCGTGGCCCTTCGGCAGCGCCACGGCGAGACCGCCGGGGACGACGCGCGTGTAGATGCGGGTCGCCTCGCCGAACTCGTCGCCGTCGAGCTCGATGGGCTGGGCCGGCGCGGTCGCCAGCTCGATGCCCGTGCCGCGGAGGTAGCGCACCGACGAGTCCTTCCGGCGCTCGAGCACACGGCGTCCGGCGCGGAAGCGGCGCAGCACCGAGTTGTCCCACACGATGCTCCGCCACACTCCCAGCCAGCCGAGCACACCGCTCGGCTGGAGGACGGCCACATCGATCTTTCCGTCGGCGATGGAGGCGTCGGGGATCAGCGCCACGCCGCCCTGCAGGGCGCCGCAGTTCGCGAACAGCACGCTCTGCACCTTCGCCGAGTGCAGGCGGTGCCCGTCGAGCTGGTACATGACGCGGAAGGGCTTCGCCGAGACGAGCGAGCGCGCCGCTCCGTCGACGTAGGCGACCCAGCCGACCTGCTTCTTCAAATCGTCCCGGGTGTTCTGGATCATGGCGGCGTCGAAGCCCATCCCGGCCATGACCGAGAAGCCGTGCTCCTCGATCTCGCCGTCGGCGCGGCGGATGCGCGCGATCCCGGTGTCGATGGGGTGGGTGTCGCCGTCGAAGGTCGCGCGGATCATCGCGTCGGTGTCGGCGAGGGGGAGGTTCAGGTTGCGGGCGAGCAGGTTGCCCGTGCCGCTCGGAATGATGGTGAGGGGAACGCCCGTCGAGGTGAGCGCCTCGGCCACCGCTCGCACCGTGCCGTCACCGCCCGCCACGAGCACGGCATCCACCTTCTCATCGAGGGCGGCGCGGGTCGCGTCGTCACCGAGGTCGTCGACGGTCGTCTCGTAGAAGAGCGGCTCGGCCCAGTCGGCCTCGGTCGAGAGCTCGGCGACGCGGGCGCGCAGTGTCTCGGGCTCGACCTTGGTGGGGTTGTAAACGAGAGCGGCGCGCTTCTTCTGCGTGGGCTCGGCGTCCATCGGTGCTTCTTCGCCCTCGGCGTCGACGCGCTGCGCCTTGCCGGGCACCTCGTCCGACGAGTCGGGCTCGACGTCCTCGGGCTGGTGGATGGTCTCGTCGGGCTCCGCGGCGTCCTTGGGGTGCGGGACGTCCTTGCGCGGGCGGTCGCTCACGTCATCGCCGAGGCGGGCGGAGTGGAAGTCCTCGCCCGAGCCTTCGGCGGCGGCGGCATCCGCTTTCACCTCGTCGGGCGCGTCAGTGGGGACGGTCTCGGGGGACTCCGCGTCGTCACGCGGCGCGTCAGGGTCGGCCATTGCTCCACCATAGGACCGCGATCCCCTCGTGAACGGGCGAATCGTGTGGGGTTGACGACCGGATGCCGTGGGCCCATGGCCGCAGCGACGCGCCCGGGGTTCCGCGGCCCACGCGCGTCGTCCGGACGCGGAATCGAGTCCGGCGCCGACCGTAGGATGGACGCGTGATCGACCTGACTCTGCTGCGTGAAGATCCCGAGCTCGTGAAGCGCTCCCAGATCGCCCGCGGGGAATCGCCCGCGTCGGTCGACGAGGCGCTGGAGGCCGACCGCCGTCGGCGCAAGGCCATCACCGACTTCGAAGAGCTGCGCGCCGCGCAGAACGCGCACGGCAAGCGCGTCGCGCAGGCACCCAAAGACGAGAAGGCCGCGCTCGTGGCCGAGGCGAAGCAGCTCAGCGAGCAGGTCAAGGCCGCGCAGCACGCGGTGGGCGAGGCCGAGGCAGACGCCGAGGCAGCGCTCGCGAGGATCGAGAACATCGTCATCGACGGCGTTCCCTCCGGCGGCGAAGAGAACTTCGTCACCCTCCGCACCCACGGCGAGATCCCGACCTACGACTTCGAGCCCCGCGACCACCTCGAGCTCGGCGAGATGCTCGGGGCCATCGACATGGAGCGCGGCACGAAGGTGTCGGGCAGCCGCTTCTACTTCCTCACCGGCATCGGCGCGCGCCTCGAGCTCGCGCTCATGACCCTCGCGCTCGACCGGGCCCTGCAGGCGGGCTTCACCCCGATGATCCCGCCGACGCTCGTGCGTCCCGAGGTCATGCGCGGCACCGGCTTCCTCGGCCAGCACGCCGACGAGGTCTATCACCTGCCGAAGGAAGACCTCTACCTCGTCGGTACCAGCGAGGTGCCCCTCGCCGGCTACCACATGGACGAGATCCTCGACCTGGAGCGCGGCGCCAAGCGCTACGCCGGCTGGTCCACCTGCTACCGCAGCGAGGCCGGCTCGTACGGCAAGGACACCCGCGGCATCATCCGCGTGCACCAGTTCAACAAGCTCGAGATGTTCGTCTACACCGACCCCGCGGACGCCGAGGCCGAGCATGACCGCCTCGTCGCGATGCAAGAGGCCATGCTGCAAGACCTGGGCCTCGCGTACCGCGTGATCGACGTGGCCGCCGGCGACCTGGGCTCCAGCGCCGCGCGCAAGTTCGACATCGAGGCCTGGGTCCCCACGCAGGACGCCTACCGCGAGCTGACGAGCACCTCGAACTGCACGACCTACCAGGCGCGCCGCCTCGAGACGCGCTTCCGGCCCGAGGGCGGCGGCAAGACGCAGCCGGTCGCGACGCTCAACGGCACGCTCGCCACCACCCGATGGATCGTCGCCCTGCTCGAGACGCACCAGCGCGAGGACGGGTCGGTGGCGGTCCCCGAGGTCCTGCGCCCCTATCTCGGCGGACTCGAGGTCATGGAGCCGATCGCGTGAGCGACGAGGCCGCCCTGCCCCCGACCGGCGCCGTCGAAAGCGCCCCGAAGCACGAGGCGGCCGAGGTCGTCGCCGACCTCGCCGACGACCCCGTCGCGCGGATGCTCATCGCCCTCGATGTCGACGGCACCGTGCTCCTCGAGGACGACACGCTCAGCCCGGGCGTCGTCGAGGCGGTCGGCCGTGCCCAGGAGGCGGGCCACGAGGTCATGCTCGCCACGGGGCGCAGCTGGGACAGCACGCACACGATCATGGATCGCCTCGGCATCCGTCCCGAGTACGCGGTGTGCTCGAACGGCGCGGTCGTGATGCGCCGGATCGGAGAAGGGGATGCCGCGCCCTACGAGCGCGCGCACGTCGAGACGTTCGACCCGACCGAGGTCCTCACCCTCCTCGGCGAGCACCTCGCCGGGGCGCACTTCCTGGTCGAGCTGCCGGACGGCTCGCGCCTGTTCACCGACTATCTCGACGACTGGAACTTGAAAGGCGCGAACCGCGTGACCTTCGACCAGCTGTCCGAGCAGCCGGTGTGCCGTGTCGTCGTGGTCGCCCCCGAGAAGACCGACAAGGACTTCCTGCAGCTCGTCGAGCGCATCGGCCTCAACCAGGTGTCGTACGCGATCGGCTGGACGGCCTGGCTCGACATCGCCCCGCAGGGCGTCGACAAGTCCACCGCGCTGGAGCTCGTGCGCGGGTGGCTGGGCATCCCCGCGGAGCGGGTGCTCGTCATGGGCGACGGCCGCAACGACATCGAGATGATGCAGTGGGCGGTCCGCCACGGCGGCCGCGCGATCGCGATGCACCAGGGTCCGCCCGAGGTGCACGCCGCCGCCGGCGAGGTCGGTCTCTCGGTGACCGAGGGCGGCGTCGCGGCGGTGCTCCGCGCGCTGTGACGCCTAGATGTGCGCCGCGTGCCCGGGGCGGTGGCTCGCGACGCTCGCGACGGTCCACGCCAGCAGCCCGAACGGCGGCAGGAGCAGGAGCGCCATCGCCCACGTGGCCTTCAGGCCGACGGGGACGTGGGCGTCGCGGACGGTGACGACGGTGGCCCAGATGGATGCCGCGTAGATGAGCGCGAAAGCGATGAGCATGGGGTTCCCTCCTTGTCGAACAAGGCCCGCTGCGGAGGGCGGTGGGCTGTCTTCCCCCCGGTCTACGCCTGCTTCCGCCCGTGTTCAAGCGCCGGCGGCGCGCGCGGGGTGAACCGATACCCGAGGCTTGGCGTTCGTTCAGGAACGGATGCCGGGGGCCGCCCACGCGGACCGCATCGCGGCGCGCAGCACGCGCGTGTCGACGCGGTCGAGGGCGCGCCGACTGCGGTCGAACGCCGCCCGCGCGGCATCCCGGAACAGGGGTTCGTGGGCCGGTGAGGTGGCCGCGAGCGAGGCGAGGCACTTCTGCAGACGCACCTGCACCTCGATGTCGGCCGCACCGTCGCGCGCGAGCGGCCGGACGGCGTCGGCGACGAGGTCACGCATCGTCGGCGGGGTCACGAACACACGCTCGTACTCGACGTCGTGCGAGGGCTCCACGACGAGAGCCCGGGTGAGGACGCGCTGGAGGGCCGCGATCACCTCGATCGCCGTTCCCGGGTCGTTCGTCGCCGACGAGAGCGCCCGGCTGCCGATCTCGGTGAGGGCGATCACACCGAACCGCGGGTCCTGTTCGTACGTGCGGTGGTGCTCGATCCGGAAGCACCGACGGATGCCGGAGCGCAGGGCCTCGTCCACGTCGCCGCGCACGAACACCAGCGGGACGCGTGCGTCGGCGATGCGCCCCGGGGACGCGTGCACGTGGACATCGACCTCGTGGGAGCGCGCGAGCCGGTCCAGCCCGGCGATGTCGATGTGCGTGACGTATCCCACCTCGTCGGCGGTGATCGCTTCGGCATCCGCGGGAGGGCCCGAGCCCCGGCGGGCGCCGAGGGTGGGGGAGGCGGCGGAGAGCTCGAGCGAAGTCGTCGCCGCTTTCTCGACGCGGTCGATGACGTCGGCCATGCGCCCGAAGGTCGCGAGGTGCGAGATCCACCGCAGCAGGGTGACGACGACGATCGCGATCACCACCAGGGTGCTGACGAAGAGGATCGTCCGACCCTGCTCGTTGTAGTAACCGGTCGACAGGGCGACGATCCCGACGAGCGAGAAGGCGAATGCCCCGACGAAGGTCGACACCGCGTTCTGCGACGTCGGGTCGGCGATGAGCAGCGCGGTCGAGCGCGGGGTCGCCGTGGTCGTGGCGGACGAGAACGCGGTCACCATCGCCGTCACCGAGAAGGTGCTCACCGTGAGCATGGCGGTCGCGATGATCTGCAGCAGCGACCCGACCGCGTTCTGGCCGAGGTCGATCGAGAACGAGAACGGCAGCAGCGGCCCGAGGAACCGCGCCGCCAGCGCGACGAGCACCGCGATCACCGTGAAGATCGCCGCGCGCACCCACACCTGTCGCCCGAGACGGAGGAAGAAGGATGCCACCGACCCGCGTGCTGCTTTCGCCATGGGATCGACGCTAGTCAGGGGTTGGCTCGTGCCGCCGGGGCTGGACGCGCGGTCCGTCACGCCCTCGGTAGACTCGGACGACCGGGAGGGTTGTCCGAGCGGCCGATGGACCTGGTCTTGAAAACCAGTGGGCAGCGATGTCCCGTGGGTTCGAATCCCACACCCTCCGCACCGAGAAGAACGCGGGCCCGCTCGGGGTCCGCGTTCTTCTCTTTCTGGCCGCCGGCGGGATGCGGGCAGAGATACGGCCCCGGGCAGGACGCCACGCCCCTGCGGTCTTCGACGAGCAGGTTGCGTTCTTCGTCCTGTCGGGCCTTGCCCTCACAGCATTTCGATAGGGTCCAACCAGTCGACGGAAACGGGGGCTGGCTCGACGTGGAGAACCGGGAACTCGAGGAGCGCAGCTCTCCGCAGGGCCGCTCTGCGGCGGCCCGTTTCCGCCTGTACCTCCTCGCCTTCTTCGCCGCCCTCCTCGTCATCGGCTCCGGGGCGGCGCCGGCCGCGGCATCCGATCGGAGCGTGCCCGTCGACCTCGTCCCGAGGGACGGCGCGTACTTCGGGTCGATCCTCGATTGGAGCAGCGACAGCGTCGCCGACCAAGCCGAACGGCTCGGCGCTCCGAGCGCGATCTATCAGCGCGATGTCGCTTACCCCCTCACGGGCGCGGAACGCGGGTACCTGTCGGGCTTCTTCGAGCAGACGGCCGCCGCCGGCGCGATCGCCGTGATCGCGGTGAACCCCACGGTCCCGCTCGCCTCCCTCGACCGAGCCGACGCGGACGCCTTCGTCGACACTCTCGACGAGATCGCGCGCCCCGCGGGAGCCCCGCTCTTCCTCAGCTTCGCGCCGGACATGAACACGACGTGGGTGAGCTGGGGGCAGCGGCCCGACGAGTATCGCGCGGCCTTCGCGCTCTTCGCCGACGTGGTGCACGAGCGGCTCCCCGCCGCGGCGGTCGTCTGGTCGCCGTTCTGGGGAGGCGACTACCCCTTCGCGACGCCATCGGCCCCCGCGCCGTCGGGGACCGACACAGACGGCGACGGCGCTCTCACGAGCGCCGACGATCCGTATGCGCCGTACTACCCGGGCGACTCCGTGGTCGATGCCGTGGGCCTGTCGCTCTATTTCGACGAGACGGGCGGGGTGGAGGCCCGCAACGTCGTGCCGGCGCCCGACGCCTTCGTCTCGCGCGTGACCGGCGTCGACGGATCCGGTGCGCCGAACTTCGCGGGCACGTACTCGTCCTCCGACCGGCCCCTGCTGATCGAGACGGCGGCTTTCTACAGTGCGAGCGTCGGAGGAGCGTCCGAGCTCGAGGTCAAGTCCGCCTGGTGGCGGCAGATCGAGGGGGCGGTGGCATCCGCTCAGTTCCCCTCGCTCGCGGCCGTCATCTGGGAAGACACCGCCACCACGCGCGGGGTCGTGGGCGAGACGGTGATCGACTGGTCGGTGACCCTGTCATCGGATGCCGTGCGCTCCGCCTTCGTCAGCGACCTGCGTTCATCCGACCTGGTGCTCGGCCCGGTGCGCGAGCCGTCGGGAGAGTCGGCCGTGTCGACGCCCGTGGGCGGCTGGGCGGGATGGGTCCTCGTCGCGGTAGTCGTCGCCCTGGCGGCCGTCCTCGTCGTCTTCGCGGCGCGCGGCTCGGCCGGCGCCCGGAGACTGCGCTACGACGGCGCACCGTCCCGAGACGCGCGCATCGACCTGCTGCGCGGTCTCGCGATCGTCTTCGTCGTGGTCAACCATCTCGGTCTCGTGAGCTACCTGCAGATCGGCACGCAGGAGTTCCTGGGCGTCGTCTCGGGTGCGGAGCTGTTCGTCCTGCTCTCCGGCGCCGTGCTCGGTCTCGTGTACCGACCGAAGCTCGTCTCGGGCGGCATCGGGGAGGTCGTGATCCGCACCGCGGGGCGCTCCTGGAAGCTCTATCGCACCGCGCTGATCGTCGTCGTGCTCGTGTTCTTCCTGTCGCTCCTTCCTTTCCTGAACGGCCGGGCGGTCACGACGTTCACCGATCAGGGTACGGGAGCGGCCGGCGCCGGTGCGACGGGTCGGGTCTACGACCTGTACGCGGGAGCCGAACGTCTGCTGCAGTACCCGGTCGATCCGCAGGTGATCATCGACTTCCTTCTTCTGCGGATGGGGCCGTGGCAGTTCAACGTCATGGGCCTGTACGTCGTCCTGCTTCTGATCTCGCCGCTCGTGCTGTGGGCGCTCGGACGCCGCTGGTGGCCCTGGGTGCTGGGCGCGAGTCTCGCGCTGTACGTCGTGGGCTACGTCACGCGTGTCCGGCTCGTGCCGGCGCAGTTCGAGGACTCGTTCCCCCTTCTCGTATGGCAACTGCTCTTCATCGTCGGGATGACGGCCGGATTCCACCGGCGAGAGATCCTCGCCTGGTTCGGCACGCGGGCCGGTCGGGCCGCGTTGATCGTGATCGTGGCGGTCGCCGTCGCGCTCATGCTGTTCTCCTGGAACAACCCCTACGCGCCCGCCCCGGGAGACCCTCGGCTCGCGCTGATGTCCGACAACACCTTCCGCGGTGTCTACGGGGCGTTGTTCGAGCGCACCTACCTGGCTCCCGGTCGACTGCTGAACATCCTGGTCCTGGTGGTGGCGCTGTACGCGCTGTTGACGGCTTTCTGGTCGCCGATCGCGGCGGTCGCGGGCGGCTTCCTCGTCCCCCTCGGACAATCGACGCTGTACGTCTTCGTCATGCACGTGTTCTTCGCCCTCGCGGTCGCCAGCATCCCTGTTCTCACCCGCGGCGACCTTCTGCTCGACACCTTCGCCAACATCGTGGTCCTGGCCCTGCTGTGGCTCATGGTGCGCACGCGATTCCTCTTCGCGGTGGTGCCGCGATGACGGGGCCGGAAAGGACGGATGCCGTGACCGACGACACTCGCATCAGCGAAGGGCGGCTGCTCGTCCTGCGGATCGTCGTGGTGCTCACGGTCCTGCTGGGGGGCAACTACGTCTCCTGGCGGTGGCTGTTCTCCTTGAACTGGGACGCGTGGTGGATCGCCGTCCCCCTCATCGCGGCCGAGACCTACAGCCTCATCGACGTGTGTCTGTTCGGGATGATGATGTGGAAGGCCCGCGGCCGGCCGGCGCCCCCGCCGCCGGCGGAGGGGCTCGTCGTCGACGTGTTCATCGCGACGTACAACGAACCGATCGACCTCGTGATGACCACGGCTCTCGCCGCGCAACGAATCCGCTACCCGCACCACACGTGGATCCTCGACGACGGCGGCCGAGACGAGATGCGCGAGCGGGCGGAGGCCGCCGGGATCGGCTACATCTCCCGCGGTGCCGAGTGGGACGACCGCCCACGGCACGCGAAGGCCGGCAACATCAACAACGCGCTGCAGGCCACGGACGGGGAGTTCATCCTGATCCTCGACGCCGACATGATCCCTCGTCCCGAGATCCTGGATCGCGCGCTCGGGTACTTCGACGACCCGCTGGTGGCCCTCGTCCAGACCCCTCAGGTCTTCAGCAACGTCGCCACGGGCGACCCCCTCGGCAGCCAGGCACCGCTGTTCTACGGTCCGATCCAGCAGGGGAAGGACGGCTGGAACGCGGCGTTCTTCTGCGGCTCGAACGCCATCCTGCGTCGCGAGGCCCTGATGCAGCTCGGCATCGTCGGATACGTGCGCGAGCTCGACCGCTCCGTCGCGAGCGCGCTGCGCAGCGCGACGCGTGTGATCGAGAAGGCGCGAACCACTCCGGCCGCGGCCGATCCCGCGGTCGCTGCCGCGCTCGACGAGGTCTCCGCCGCGGTCGCGGAGGCCCGCTCTCGCCTGCGCGGACGTGAACCCCTGGGGGAGGTCACGTATCGACTGCATCGACGAGTGGATGCCGCCACCCAGTCGATCGTCGCCTCCGATGTCGCAGGTATCGACGATGACCTGCGCGAGCTCGCCGCGTTGGCCGGTCCCGCGGGTGCCGGGGCGACGCCCGAGGAGCAAGCCTTCGACGTCGAGCGCGCGGTGGCCGCGCTCGCCACGCGCGAGCTCTCCCCGCTGAATGCGATGGAGGCCGTTCAGGCTGTTCTGCGGACCATCGGTGTGGATCGGGCGGCGGAGGCTCAACCGGTCATGCCCCTCGCGACGATCTCGGTCACCGAGGACATGGCCACTTCGATGCGCATGCACGGCATGGGCTGGAGAAGCGTCTATCACCACGAGTTGCTCGCCGACGGACTGGCGCCCGAAGACCTCGGGACCATGCTCACGCAGCGGCTGCGATGGGCACAGGGGACGATGCAGGTCCTCCTGCGCGAGAACCCCCTCGTGCAGTGGGGCATGTCGCTGCCCCAACGGTTGATGTACTTCGCCACGATGTGGAGTTACCTGTCCGGGTATGCCGCCGTGGTCTACTTCGCCGCACCCATCGTCTTCCTGGTGCTCGGCATCCTGCCCGTCCACGCGTACGCGGGCGATTTCTTCGCCCGCTTCATCCCGTTCATGCTCGTCAATCAGCTCCTGTTCCTCGTCGCCGCCAAGGGTGCGCCGACCTGGAGGGGGCAGCAGTACAGCCTGGCGCTGTTCCCGGTGTGGCTGAAGGCGTGCTCGACGGCATTCACCAACGTGGTTCTGCGCATCCCGCTGGGCTTCGCCGTGACCCCTAAGACGCGCCCGAGCACGAACGGGCCGCAATGGCACCTCATCAAGACACAGCTGATCGTCATGGTGCTGCTGGTCGTGGCGATCGTGGTCGGCGGCATCCGCCTGTTCGTCAACGGTGCCGAGCCGATCGGCACCGCGGTGAACATCGCGTGGGCGATCTACGACCTCGTCGTGCTGAGCGTGCTGTTCCAGGCCGCCACATTCACCGGATACGACCCGGCCGCCGAGGCCGAACGACTCGCCGCCCACGGGCGACGGGCACCGCGAAAGGAGAGCCGATGACCACCGCTCCCATCGCCGACTTCGACGATGCGGCCCGGCAACGGGCGATCGAAGAACTCGGCATCCTCGACACCCCGCGCGACGAGCGCATCGACAGGGTCACCCGTCTCGCGCAGGAGATGTTCGGTGTGCCGATGGTCAGCGTCACTCTCCTGGACCGTGACCGGCAGTGGCGCAAATCGGAGATCGGCCTGGGCGGGCGCGAGGCCCCACGCGAGGACGCGTTCTGCGACTTCACCGTGCGGGAGGGGCGCACCGTCGTCATCCCCGACGCGAGCGCGGACGAGCTCTGGGCAGCGAACCCCTTCGTCGAGGGCGACCCGCACCTGCGCTTCTACGCCGGGCACCCGCTTCTGGCCGGCGGGGGCGAGCGCATCGGAACCCTGTGTCTGCTCGACACCAAGCCCCGCTCACTCGATGAGCGCGAGCAGGAGCTGCTCCGTGAGCTCGCGGGCTGGGTGCAGTCCGAGATCCTTCGACAGAACGAGCTCGACGATGCGGTGGCCGTGCAGGCCACTCTCCGCCCGCGCACCGTCCCCGAACTCCCCGGGTACGAGATCGCCGCGGTGACTGTCGCTGCGGGACAGATGTCGGGTGACCTGTACGACTGGTACGCGATCGGGGGAGGGGTTCGATTCACGCTGGCCGACGTCATGGGTAAGGGCCTCGGTGCGGCCCTCCTGGCGGCCGGCCTCCGCGCATCGCTGCGGACGCTGCCGGATCGGGAGCCGCTGGATGCCGTGCGCGAGGCCGATCGGCTGCTGGAGGCCGACGTCGCCGACCTCGGCACGTTCGTCACGGCGTTCCACGGGCACCTGGATGCGAAGACCGGATCGCTCGACTACGTCGACGCCGGCCACAGCCTGGGCTTCATCCTCCGCGCGGACGACACGTGGGATCACCTCGTGTCGACCGGCATGCCCCTGGGCATGGGGCTCCCCGAGCTGCGCTCACAGGCGCACGCTCAGCTCGGCCCGGGCGACGTCTTCATGGTCTGCAGCGACGGTCTCCTGGACGTGCTCGACGCGGAGGACCCCTTCGGACACGTTCGCCGCGCCCTGCGCGAGGGCGGGGTCCGTGGTGCTGTCGATGAGGCGGGGCGGCTCGCTCGCGGCGCGACGGCCACCGATGATCTGACGGTGATGGTGGTGGCGCGCGAGAGCGACGCCGCCCGGGAAAGGACGACATGAACATCGAACGACGCGATTCTGCAGCAGCGGTCGTCGTGGGACTCCAGGGGCGGCTGACGGCCGCTGTCGCCCCGCTGCTCCGAGCAGAGGTGTCCGACCTGGTCGCCGCCGGACGAACGCGGGTGGTGGTCGATCTGGCAGGGGTCGACTTCATCGACTCCTCGGGACTGGGGGCGCTCATCGGTGCGCTGAAGGCGACGCGCGTGGCCGGAGGCGACCTGAGGATCGCCGCGGCGGGGGAGCAGGTGCGGCAGGTCCTGCGCCTGACCAATCTCGACCGGGTGCTGCAGGTTTACCCCGACGCCGACGGCGCGTTCGACGGTGTCTGAGATCACCGTCGCCCGCGAGGGTGCCGCCACGCTCGCCTTCGTCGAAGGGCTGCACGGCGCGCTCGCCGAACTCGCGCAGGGCGCCCCGCACATCACCGAGGACGATCTCTCCCTCTTCTCGCTCGCGGTGATCGAGATCGCCACGAACATCGCGGTGCACGCGCCTCAGGGCGGGCCCGCCGTGTCGTTGTCGGTCGAGCTGTCCGCGGGAGACGAGCTGCGCGCGGTTCTGCGCGACTCCGCACCACCGGTGCACCTCGACCTCACCGCCACCACCACGATGGCCGACGCGCTCGCCGAATCGGGCCGTGGTCTCGCGATCGCGGCGGCGGTGTGCGACGAGCTCTCGGTCGAGCGCCGCCAGGGGAATCTGTGGCGCCTCGTCCGCCGGGTCGGCCCCCACGCGGTATGAGTTTCCCCTGACCCTCACACGATTCCCAGCACCGCGTCTCTAAGATGGCTCCGACCTGTGGCCACGGCCCAGGCGAGATGCGATGCCCGGCCGGGTGGCATCCGTCCCCGAAAGGACCCGAGTGAGCAAGAGCACGACCCCGCGCGGGCAGAGAACCGTCGCGCGCCATGGACGTCTGCGGACGCTCAGCCCCGCCGGCCAGATCTTCCGCGCGGTCGCGGTGGGACTGGCCGTCCTGTTGGTGTCCGGTTTCGGCGTCGGCGCGTACGCGCTGTACGACCTGTCGTCGAGCTTCACGGCCGACGCCGTCGAGCTCAAGGGCCAGCCGGCGGTGCCACCGGACATCGGCGAGCTGAAGGGCGGCGTCAACATGCTGCTCGTCGGAACCGACGAGTGCGAGCCCGACTTCGCGCAGCTCTTCGGCGACCGCTGCACGGGCGCCGACTCGGGCGACAGCCTCAACGACGTCAACATGCTCGTGCACATCTCGGACGAGCCGCGTCGCGTGACGGTCATCTCCTTCCCGCGCGACCTCATGGTGCCGATCCCGTCGTGCACCGACGCCGACGGCAACGAAACCTCGGCGATGAGCAAGCAGCAGATCAACTCCGCGTTCTCGTACGGCGGGCTCTCGTGCGTGGTGCAGACCATCTCGAAGCTCAGCGGTCTCGAGATCCCCTTCGCCGCGAAGGTCAGCTTCGGCGGCGTCATCAACATCACCGATGCGATCGGCGGCGTCGACGTCTGCATCGCCAACGGCATCAAGGATCCGTACACGGGTATCGACTGGCCCGCCGGAACCCGCACCGTGGTCGGTCTCGACGCCCTCCAGTTCCTCCGCACCCGCCACGGCGTGGGCGACGGGGGCGACCTCGGTCGCATCTCGAACCAGCAGCAGTACATGTCGCGCCTGGCCAACAAGCTGAAGAGCCAGGAGGTGCTGTCGAACCCGGCGACCCTCTACAAGCTCGCCTCGACCGCCCTGCGCAACGTGGATCCTTCGACGTCGCTCACCAACCCGCTGACGCTCGTGCAGATCGCCTCCGCGGTGAAGGACGTCCCCTTCAATGAGATCGTCTTCATCCAGTACCCGACCTTCACCGACTCGGCCGACCCGAACCGCGTCGTGCCGGACTACGACGCGGCCGACACGCTCTGGGCCGCGCTCGCCGCGAACCAGCCCCTCCAGCTCTCGGGCAACCTGAGCGACGGAGACGGCGTCGTCGTCGACGAGAACGCGCAGCCGACCCCGACCGACACCGCGTCGCCGGCGCCGACCGACAGCGCGGCACCCACCCCCGCGCCCTCGTCGTCGGCGATCACGCTGCCGTCGGAGATCGCGGGTCAGACGGCCGCGCAGGCGACCTGCTCGAACGGAAACGTCCGCTGACGACTCCGGTCCTGGCATCCGAATCCCCCCGATCCCGGATTCGGATGCCAGGGCACGAGCGGGTAGTATGAACCGGTGTGCTCGCGCCTTCGGCGTCGATCACCTGGAGACGTCGCATAGTCAGGCCTAGTGCACCACCCTGCTAAGGTGGAGTCCCCGTAAGGGGACCGAGGGTTCAAATCCCTCCGTCTCCGCACTGAAGAAAAGCCCCGGTTCGCCGGGGCTTTTCTCGTCCCGCGGGCTGACGCCTATTGCGCGCCGGAAGGTCTCACGGTTTCGCGGCCAAGCCGGGGACGGCGGGGAGACGCCCCCGCGTCCGATGGAAGACGGCGACGACGAGGAGCGCGTCGATCACGACCCAGACGGTCCACGACACCGCCATGTATCCCCAGTAGCTTGCGTCCGAGAGCTCGGACAGCGGCGCCACGAAGTTGTGCTGGGCCATCTGGAAGAGGTTGTTGAAGAGGGCGTGCGCGAAGACGGCGGGCCAGACGCTCGACGACAGGTACCTCAGAGCGCTGACGAGGACCGCGGCGAGGAGGAGGTCGACCGTCTTCGACACCACGTCGCGGGGCGCGAGGTCTCCGGCGACGGCGTAGGCGATGGTGAGGGGCAGGTGCCAGACGGCCCACAGCACCGCGATGGCCGCCGTCGTCGTCGCGAAACCGCGAGGGGACAACAGCGTCGTGAGGTAGCCCCGCCACGCGAGCTCTTCGCCGGCGACGGGGATCATGAACAGGAGCGCGACCGGCAGCGTGAGCGCGATCGCCGTCGCCGCGCCGTCGGCCCCGCGCAGCTCGATGAGGCCGGCCGAGCCGGCGATGAGGATCGGGGCGATGCACGCGATGAGGAGGGCACCGAGAGCGAGCAGGGAGGCGCGCGTGATCGCCCCGCCGTGCCCGCGTACTCGGGCGGCGGACAGCGTCCACGCGGTGGGTCCACTCGCGCGGTCCCCGCGTCGCGCTCGGTGCGCCGCATGCAGCAGAAGCACCGTCACGAACGGCACCCACTGCACGACGAAGGTGAGGCCGGCGAGGTAGCCGGGATCGGCCCCGAGGAACACCGGCGCGGTCGCCGCGCCGACGGCCAGCATGACGATGAGCGCGAAGGCACCGAGGAAGGGTCCCGCCGGAGGCAGCCCGGCGACGTCTTTCGTGCGCGAGGGGGAGATCACGCGTCTGACGCTAGGACCGGGATGCCGGGAGGTCAGGGGAGCTGTCCGGAAAGGATCGTCGGGTTATCCCGACGTGCGATGGCGAGCCCCGCGTCGCCGTCGCCGTGGTCGGACACCCGATGCCGCCTCCTCGCGTGTCGGGTGAAACACGACGGCGACGGGGTGATGCGCTCTGCCACACTCTGATTCAGGGCGCGCTGGGCGTTCCAGACAGGGGGAGAGCCGTGACCGCGGCAGAGACGCACACCACTCGTACACACAGACATGCGCCCCGACGGCGCGAACACCGGCACACCCACACGGTGTGGTTCTTCATCGGTGGGTTGGCGGTGTGGCTCTACCTCGGGATCGTCGTGCTGCACCTGCTGCGTAACTCCGCCGTCGCGCCGACCTGGGTCTTCGTGGGGGCAGCGCTCGTGCCGGCGACGATCTTCTGGATCATGGTGCACCGCCTCCGCACGACGGACAGCATCACCGCGGTGAATCTCGTTGTGGCTGCGGTCATCGGAGGGACGCTGGCGGTGACCCTCGCCGGCACTTTCGACACCCTCACGGGTCTCATTCCCCAGCCGAAGGTCGGCAGTGAACCCGTTCTGATGCTTGCGCTCGCGGGATTCGTCGAGGAGTTCTGCAAGGGGCTCATGATGGTGGTGGTGGGCTGGAAGCTCGTCAAGACCGCACGTAACGGCCTCTTCGTCGGAGGTGCGGTGGGGCTGGGGTTCGCGGTGTTGGAGACGATGGCGTACATCGGTGCGAAGTTCACCGGGGCGGATCCCATCCTCTCCGCCGCGGGCGAGGCCGCCGAGCGAGGTCTTCTCGCTCCGTTCGGCCACGTCCTCTGGAGCGCGCTCTTCGGTGCCGCGTTGTTCGGTGCGGCGGCAAAGAAGGGGCGATTCCGGTTGTCGTGGCTCGTCCTCGTGACATACGTCGCCGTCGCCGTCCTGCACGGGGCCTGGGACGGTTCCGGCCTCCTCGTCATGGCGCTCACGGGAAACGCGATCGTCGCCCTCGCTGTCCAGGTTCTCGGATGGGCGCTCAGCATCATCGCCGGGGCCCTCATCTGGCGTCATATCGCGCGCAAGGAGCCGGCGCCTCCGATGGTCGAGGACGCGGCGAGCGGCGGGCGGGCCTCGGCCGCACCGGCTCCGGCCTGAACCGCCTCCCGCTCACGCACCGAGGGGTGCGCTGTCCACAGCGCGCCCCTCGGTGTCACCGACGCCGATATCCTCGCTGAAGACTCCTCGTCGCCTTCCTCTACCCCCGGAGAATCCCCATGTCTGTCGGTCTGCTCGCCGTCGTCGATGACATCCTCAGTGCCGCCCTGAAGGCGAGCGCGAAGACCGCGGGTGTCGTCATCGACGACGCCGCCGTCACCCCGCAGTACGTCCAGGGGCTCACCCCCGCGCGCGAGCTTCCGGTCGTGTGGAAGATCGCGCTCGGCAGCATCATCAACAAGTACGTGATCATCATCCCGATCGCGCTGCTGCTGGAGGCGTTCGCGCCGATGGTCCTGCCCTACCTCCTCATCGTCGGCGGCGCCTTCCTCTGCTTCGAGGGCGCCGAGAAGGTGCTCGAGTGGTTCGGCGTCCACCACGCGGAGCACGAGGACGACGGACCCCGTGACGAGAAGAAGCTGGTGCTCGGTGCGGTGCGCACCGACCTCATCCTCAGTACCGAGATCATGCTGATCGCCCTCTCGAGCCTCGACCCCGATTTCGGGATCTGGATGACGCTGGGTGCGCTCCTCATCATCGGCCTCGCCATGACGCTGGTCGTCTACGGCGCCGTCGCGCTGCTCGTGAAGATCGATGACATCGGTCTGCGATTCATGAAGAGCCCCTCGCGCGGTGTCCGTCGTTTCGGCGCGCGGGTCGTGGCATCCATGCCCGCGGTGTTCCGCGTGATCAGCATCGTCGGCACCGTCGCGATGCTCTGGGTCGGTGGGCACCTCCTGCTGCAGAACCTCGCCGAGACGCTGTGGGCGGGACCATACGACCTGGTGCACCTGGTCACTCACGCGATCGAGGCCGCGGGAGCGGTGATCGTGTGGATCGTGGAGACGGCGATGTCGGCGGTGTTCGGCCTCGCGATCGGGCTCGTCATCGTCGCGGTCATCACCGGGATCACGCGCCTGACGAAGCGCGGCGGGCACACGGAGGACCGCCCCGCCGCGACAGCGCACGTCGAGAGCTGACCGCCGCGATCTCGCGTCTCAGACCGAGACACCGCCGAAGCGCTCGCGCAGCACGGCTTTGACGACCTTGCCGGATGCCGTGCGGGGGAGCGCCTCGACCACGACGACGTCCTTGGGCAGCTTGTAGCGCGCCACCTGCCCGTCGAGGTGCGCGCGCACGGCGGCGGTGTCGACGGACGCCCCCTCCGCCACCGTCAGGACGGCCAGGGGAACCTCGCCCCACCGTTCGTCCGGGATGCCGATGACCGCGACGCCCGTGACCCCCGGCATGTCGGCGATCAGCGCTTCGACCTCGGCGGGGTAGATGTTCTCGCCGCCGGAGATGATCATGTCCTTCGACCGGCCGCAGATGTAGAGGTAGCCGTCGGCGTCGAGGTAGCCCAGGTCGCCGGAGCGGAACCAGCCGTCGTCGGTCTTCGCCGCGCGCGTGGCGTCGTCGAGCCCGAGGTAGCCGGCGAAGACGTTGGGGCCGGTGACGTGGATCTCTCCGACGGTGCCCGCCGGGACGGGGTGACCGGCGTCGTTCACGACCCGTACTTCGGTGAAGAAGTGCGGGAGGCCGACACTGCCCTGCTTCGCCCGCGTCATGTGCGGGGCGAGAGAGGTCGCACCGGGAGAGGTCTCGGTCATGCCGTAGCCCTGCGAGAACGACAGGCCGCGCTCCTCCCAGGCCCGGAGGATGCGGTCGGGAACCGCGGATCCGCCGCAGGTGAGGGTGTGCAGGCTCGAGATGTCCGTACTCGCCCACGAGGGGTGATCGGCCATGAGCTGGAAGGTCGTGGGGACGCCGGAGATCATCGTCACGCGATGCTGCTCGACGAGATCGAGAGCGCGGCCGGCCTCGAACCCCTTCTCCAGCACGAGGGTGCCGCCTTTGAGGACGACGGGGAGGGCGCCCATGCCCAGGGAGGCGACGTGGAACAGCGGCGAGATCATCAGGGCGACGTCGTCGGACACGACGTCGTAGTCGATGACGGTGTTCACCGCGACGGCCGTGAGGTTCTCGTGCGTGAGCACCGCACCCTTGGGGCGCCCGGTGGTGCCCGAGGTGTAGACGACGGCGGCGGGGGCGTCGGGCTCGGCGATCACGAGCTCGGGCGCAGGGCCCGCGGCATCCCTCCTCCGGTCGAGACCGGGTTCGCCGTTCCGCCCGGAAGCGCCCGTGCGCAGGCGATGCGGCGGGTGGGCGAGCCCGGCCGCGATGGTGTCGAGGCGGTCGTCGAAGGCCGCGTCGTGGACGAGCACGCGCGCGCGACTGTCGGAGAGGACGTGGGCGATCTCGGGGCCGGCGAGGCGGGTGTTGACCGGGACGAAGACGGCGCCGATGCGCACGGCACCGAAGAGCGTGACGAGGAAGTCGGGGCTGTTCTCGCCGAGGAACGCGACCGTGTCGCCCACGCGGACGCCCTCCTCGGCGAGGACGGCGGACACCGCCTCGGCGTGGTCGGCGAGCTGCCGGTAGGTCAGCCGCTGGTTCTCGCCGAACACCACGGCGGTCTTGTCGGGGGAGCGCAGCCGGCGGCGGGGGAGCCAGGCTCCGAGTCCTTGGGTTCTCATGCGCGGTCTCTTCTTCGAGTGCGGGTGACGAGGGTTTCCGTCGATGTCCGGGGCCCGCGCGCGACGGGCGCCGGGGCGGCTCAGGCGGAGAAGCGGTAGAGGCCGCGCGCGACGACGGCGGGCTTGCTGCCGCCGTCGATCTCGATCGTCTGGTCCACGGCGAGCTGATATCCGCCGGCGATCTCGGTGATCTCGGCGATGACGGCGTTCATCCGCACGCGCGAGCCGACCTTCACCGGCGAGATGAAGCGCACCTTGTCGAGGCCGTAGTTGACCTTGGTGGTCACGCCCGTGACATCCAGGAGCTCGGTCCAGAACTTCACCGCGAGCGAGAGGCTGAGGAAGCCGTGGGCGATGGCGCCGCCGAAGGGGCCGTCCTTCGCGCGCTCGGGGTCGGTGTGGATCCACTGGTGATCGTCGGTGGCGTCGGCGAAGAGGTCGACACGGTCCTGGGTGACCTCGAGCCAGTCCGACCACCCGAGGTCGGTGCCGGCGAGGCCCGCGATGTCGTCGTAGGCGATGGTGGTGGTCATGAGTGCTCCTCGGGAGGGGTGGAGAGGCCGAGGAGGCGGGCCGCGTTGTCGCGGAGGATCCCGGGCATGACCTCGGCTTTCAGGGCGGTCTGCTCGACGTCGCGCAGCCAGCGGTCGGGGGTGAGCAGGGGGAAGTCGGAGCCGAAGAGGATGCGGCTCTTCAGAAACGAGTTGGCGGCGCGGACGAGCTGCTCCGGGAAGTACTTCGGGCTCCAGCCCGACAGATCGATCCACGTGTTGTGCTTGTGGGTCGCGACCGAGATCGCCTCGTCCTGCCACGGCACCGAGGGGTGGGCCATGATGATCTGCAGATCGCCGAAGTCGGCCGCGACGCCGTCGAGCAGCATCGGGTTCGACAGGCCGAGGCGGAGACCTCGTCCGCCCTTCATTCCCGCGCCGATCCCGGTCTGGCCGGTGTGGAACAGGGCGACCACGCCGGCTGCCTGCAGCACGTCGTAGAGCGGATAGTGATGCTCATCGCTCGGGTCGAAATTCTGCACGGTCGGGTGGAACTTGAACCCGCGGACTCCGGAATCCTCGATGAGGCGCCGGGCCCGGTCGACGGCGTCGGCGCGGTTCGGGTCGACGGAGCCGAAGGGGATGAGCACGTCGTTGTGGCGCGCGGCCCCCGCGGCGATGTCGACGCTCGACAGCGGGGGATGGCCGAGGTGGCTCTCGGCATCCACCGTGAAGACGATCGCGGCCATCGACCGGTCCCGGTAGTACTCCGCGATGCTGTCGAGGTCGGGGCGGCCGGCGTCGACCGCGAAGTAGCGGCTCGCGGCCGCCGCGAGGTCGTCGGGCAGGGAGGCGTGTCCGTGCCCGTCGATCTCGACGTGCACGTGCACGTCGATCGCGCGGAGGCTCTCGACGTCGAGGGCCGGCTCGTAGCGGACCACGGGTCAGGCCGTCGGGGCGGGGCGCTGCAGATCGGCGGGCAGCGCCGGGAACCGCTCGCCGACGCTCTGAAGCTCTCCAACCGCCTCGGCGAAGCCGTCGCGGAGGGCCTCGGACGTCCAGCCGCCCTCGCGGTAGGCGGTGGCCACGGGCTCGGGGTGCGACCACAGCTGCAGCCGGTCGCCGCCGATGCCGATGGCCTGGCCGGTAACGCCCGCCGCGGCACCGGAGGCGAGGTAGGCCACGAGGGGGGCGACGTCGTCGGAGGTGCCGAAGCCCAGGTCGTGACGGAAGAACGCCGGCATGGGCCCGCCCGCGGCCTCGGCCTCGACGGCGGCGGCGAAGTACGGGACCGTCGCGGTCATCGCGGTGGCGGCGACGGGGATCACCGCATTCACGGTGATGCCCGCCTTCTTCAGCTCGAGCGCCCACGTGCGCACCATGCCGACGATGCCGGCCTTCGCGGCGGCATAGTTGGTCTGGCCGAAATTGCCCCGCTGACCGGTGGGCGAGCCGATGCAGATGATGCGCCCGGGGATCTCGTTCTGGCGCATGTAGGTGGCGGCGGCCCGGACGACCGTGAAGGTGCCGCGCAGGTGCACGCCGATGACGGTGTCGAAGTCGTCGTCGCTCATCTTCCAGAGCACGGTGTCGCGCAGCACACCCGCGTTGGTGACCAGGATGTCCAGGCGGCCGAAGCTCTCCAACGCCGCCGCGACGAGAGCGTCGGCGGTCTCGGTCGGGCCGACGGGGGCGGCGACGGCGACCGCGCGTCCACCGGCGTCGACGATGCTCTTCACCGCGGCGTCGGCGGTGGCGACGTCCACGTCGTTGATGACGACCGCGGCGCCCTGCCGGGCGAGCTCCTGGGCGTACGCGAGGCCGAGGCCGCGCCCCGAGCCGGTGACGATGGCGACTTTGCCGGTGAGCGACATGGTGAACTCCTTCGTATCGCCGCCATCGTGGCATCCATTAGTTGAAAAAGTCAATGATTGATTTTGGCTACACTTGCGCCATGAGCACTGCGGCGGACGACGACGCCGGCGAGGTGTCGCGGCTGGAGCACGCGCCCCTGGCCGACGATCTCGGCTTCCTGCTCGCACGGGCTGCGGCGATGTCGCAGGCGGCGGGCAACGAGGCGCTCGCGACGCACGGGCTGAAGGTGCGGTCGTACTCGGTGCTGGCGCTCGCCGCGACCGGCGGGCGCCCTTCGCAGCGTGAGCTCGCGGCGTTCCTGCGCCTCGACCCCAGTCAGGTGGTCGCCCTCATCGACGACCTCGCGCGTCGCGGGCTCGTGACGCGCGAGCCCGACCCCCGCGATCGGCGCGCGAACGTCCTCGCCGCCACCCTCGAAGGGCGCAAGGTGTACCGTCGCGCGCTCGCGGACGTCGAGGCGGGGGAGCGGCGCGCGCATGTCGGGCTGTCGGGTGCCGACCGGGCTGAGCTGACACGGCTTCTGCGCGCGGTGGCGTTTCCCGCCGAGGGCTGACCGCTACGCTCCCGGGTTCAGCCTCTCCAGCAGGTCGAGGCCGTGCCGCGCCCAGGCGATCTCGCCCTCCGCGCGGTCGAGGAAGCCCTCGTACGTGAAGACCTTGAACGCCACGATGGCATCCGGGTCGTGCTCGGTGTCGGCCGCGAGGCGGCGCGCCACGATGGGGTGCGAGCGTCGACGGATGGCATCCAGCTGCGCCTGCCACTGGGCGCGGCGCAGCTCGTAATGCGCGATGTGCTCTCGCAGGTGACGGCGGGCGACGTCGGGCTCGGCCCACTCGAAGTAGGCGGCGCGCAGGTGGGCCGGATCGCGTTCGCGCGGGTGGTCGATCGGCTCGCGCATCCACGCCCGGAAGGCCTCGACGCCCTCGTCGGTGATCGAGTACTGCGTCTTCGTCGATCTCGCGCCCCACGGCACGGACTCGTCGACGAGCAGACCGTCGCCGACCATGCGCTTGAGCTCGGGGTAGATCTGCGAGTCCGGGGCGTGCCAGACGTGCCCGACCGACACGTGGAACGCCTTCGCGAGGTCGTACCCGGTCATCGGCTGCGCGGTCAGAAGGGCCAGGAGGGCGTACCGCAGGCTCATCGGCGACTCCTCGAAAGTGCTTGCGGATGCTCAGGTTCCACCGTATCTTCTGCGCTATAACTATCCCGATAGATAGTGGACGAGGGAGTTCCCATGCCGGAGACAGTCACCGCCAAGCTGCTCGATCACCCGCGTAACGCCTGGTACGTCGCCGCGTGGGATCACGAGGTCGGTCGCAAGAAGATCCTCGCGCGCACGGTCGCGGGCCGGCCCCTGGCGTTGTACCGCACCGAGGACGGACGCGCCGTCGCTCTCGCCGACGCGTGCTGGCACCGCCTCGCGCCGCTGTCGCAGGGCACCCTCCTGGGGGTGGAGGACATCCGCTGCCCGTACCACGGCATCACCTACGACTCGCGCGGCCGGTGCACCTCGATGCCCGCCCAGGAGACCATCAACCCCAGCGCCCTGGTCCCCTCGTTCCCCGTCGTCGATCGCTACCGCTACGTGTGGGTGTGGGTGGGTGACCCGGCTCTGGCCGATCCCGACCTCATCCCCGACATGCACCAGATGACGGATGCCGCGTGGGCCGGCGACGGCCTCACGATCCACGCCCCGTGCAACTACCAGCTCATCCTCGACAACCTCATGGACCTGACCCACGAGGAGTTCGTGCACTCCAGCAGCATCGGGCAGAAGGAGCTCAGCGAGAGCGAGTTCGTCACCAGCCACACGGACACCACCGTGACCGTCGAGCGGTGGATGCACGACATCGAGGCGCCGCCGTTCTGGCTGAAGAACATGCGCGACAAGTTCCCCGGCTTCTCGGGGCGCGTCGACCGCTGGCAGATCATCCACTTCGAGGCGCCGTCGACCATCTGCATCGACGTCGGCGTCGCGAAGGCCGGCACGGGGGCGCCCGAGGGCGACCGTTCCCAGGGGGTGAACGGCTACGTGATGAACACCATCACCCCCGAGACCGCGCGCTCGAGCCACTACTTCTGGTCGTTCCAGCGCAACTACCGTCTCGACAGCCAGCTGATCACGACGCAGCTGCGCGACGGCGTGCACGGGGTGTTCGGCGAGGACGAGGCGATGCTCGCGGCGCAGCAGGCTGCGATCGACGCGAACCCCGACTACGAGTTCTACAGCCTGAACATCGACGCCGGCGGCATGTGGGTGCGCCGCATCCTCGAGCGGATGCTGCTCGCCGAGGGGCGCGACCACGCTCCCGCTCCGCGCCGCGGCGCCCAGCTGGTGCGCTGACGTGGCGGTCTCACGGACCGAGGTCTGGCAGCGCGGCACGGTCGTGGCATCCCGCCCCCTCACTCCCGAGATCCGCCGCATCGAGATCGAGGTCGACGCGCCCGTCCCGGTGGACCCCGGTGCGCACATCGACGTGCGTCTGGCGATCGCGGGCGAGCGCGACCGCCGGTCGTACTCGATCGTGGATGCCACGGACGACGGCCGCCGTATCGCGCTCAGCGTCTGCACCTCGCCGGTGAGCCGCGGGGGCGCGGCCGTGATGAACGCCCTCGCGCCGGGCGACCGCCTGGAGCTCACGCAACCGCTGAACGACTTCCCGCTGCGGCCCGGAGCCCCCCGCTACGTGCTGATCGCCGGCGGCGTCGGGATCACGGCGATGGTGGGCATGGCGGCGAGCCTGCGCGCCCGCGGAGCGGACTACCACCTGCTCTACGCCGGTCGCAGCCGCCCCCTCATGGCCTACGTCGACGACCTGCGCGCGGCGCACGGCGAGCGCCTCCGCCTGCACGTTCGCGACGAGGGGACGTCGCTGTCGATCCCCGATCTCGTGGACGGCATCGAGCCCGGCACCGAGGTCTACGTCTGCGGTCCGATCCGTTTGATGGATGCCATCCGTCGGGAGTGGATGACACGGAAGCGTCCCATCGCGGACCTCCGCATGGAGACTTTCGGCAACAGCGGATGGTTCGACGCGCAGGAGTTCACCGTGCGCATCCCGGCGACCGGGATCGAAGCGCGCGTCCGCCCGAACCAGTCGATGCTCGAGGCGCTCGAGGCGGCCGGTGCCGACATGATGTGGGACTGCCGCAAGGGCGAGTGCGGCCTGTGCGAGGTGCGCGTCCTGGGGCTCTCCGGCGACATCGACCACCGGGATGTCTTCTACAGCGAGCGTCAGAAGGACGCCCGGTCCAAGATGTGCTGTTGCGTCTCGCGCGTGGTGGCCCCCGCGCAGGGTGCCGCGGTGGTCGAGATCGTCACGAGCTGACGGCGGAGTTTGTGCGCGGTGCGGTGCTGTCTCCGCGCGAGATCACATCTCTGCGCGCGAGACCCGGCGAGGGGCAGGCGAGCTTGTGACCTCGGCGATCCGCTCGCGACGGTCAGGGGCTGAGAGAGGCCGCTAGCGAGGCCAGCGTTGAACCGAACTCGGCCGTGAATGACTCTTCGCGAAAACGCGCCGCTAGAGTGGAACGAGCGTGCGCGGTCAAGCCGTGATGTGTGGCTCGATACTTTGCGATCTGCCTCTTTCGTGCCCGAATGATCTCGAAACGGGCAGCCACCAGCGTGTCCGCGTTCAGATTCAAGGTGCGCTCGACCACCTCTTCGGCGCCCGCCGGGAGCCCCGCCACAGGGAATGCCCGTCCCGCTCCGTCGATACTTACAAGCGGTCCTCGCCCCCACGATTTTGGGTTGCGAAAACACTCACAAATGTCGACGCCGCCCTTAGCCGTGTCGCAAGTAAAGGCTCGACGCGCCGATTCGTTTCCGTCGCAACAGAGGAGCAGGTTGCTCCACACGACCGGCGCGAGGTTTGGACTGCTCGCCCCACTCTCTCGACTGCACGCGGCTGTCCATTCTGTTGAGCTCTGCGGATGGAAATGCTCAATCTTGGTTTGGTGGTCATCGCGGTCGGGTGCACGTAGGCTCCGCTCGCAGTATGCGCACCGTCCAGATTGCTGGTCCCACAGAGCTCGACGGACTTGCGTAAGCGAGAGCTGCGCGTAGGGCACCCCGCTCGCTCGTTGCGTCGTCAAGTCGGCGGGTTCCGGCGCTGGATCTATCCCCCGCATCAATTTTCCAAATCGTAGAGCGAGATGATTGCATCCGCGTCAGCGAGGTCGGGAACGTTCGAGACGCCTCCGAGAGATTCGTCCAGTCGCCGACGAAGCTCGCGAGCGGGAGGTGTGTCTCCTTGGCCGTCATTAACCAGATGCATGTATTTGTCGAGATCTGAGTTGATGGACAGAGGCGGTTCAGGGTCAGTGCCAAGAATCTTTCGCAGGACGATGTCACTGCGCAGGCCAGCGGAGTAATCCACCCCTCTGATCTCGATGCCGTCGACGATTCGAATGTGCTTCGCTTCAACAGTCGACAGCACCTGGGGGCTGTGTGTGGTGACAACGAATTGAACCCGTGGAAAAATCGTGCGCAGTTGCGTAATGATGCGCTGCTGCCATACGGGGTGCAGATGAAGGTCGACCTCATCGATCAAAGCAATACCGGGAACGTGCTCCAGGAGCTCCTCGGCTCCCATGCTCGGGTTCGCACGTGCTGCTCGGCTGGCGATATCCAGCACGAGGCCGACGGCAATCTTCAAACCGCTCGATAGTGAAGACAGAGGGAGGGTGCCGTGTTCGTCGTGGGTGAGCGTCAGCGTTTCGACGACGGGACTCCACTCCGGATCGCGCCAGCCAGTTCCGTCGAGGACGGCGTTACAGGCAAGAGCGATCGCCCTCAGCTGTCGTCGGGCGGCATCGGCGTCTTCGCCGCGACGCTCGGCGAGGTACTCGGCGAGCGTGAGGCTCTTTATATACGACGTGAGACGTGCGAAGTCAGACTTGCCCTCAAGCGCAGAGTCGTAGGCGCCCGAACGAGAGCGCGATATGGCACCTGCGGCTCTGCGGACCCCGAGCAACCGCTCGACTCCATAGAGTCCTATGACGGGCAGGAGCGGCGTCCCAGCTCCAGACCCCTTCGAAGACTCCCAGACGCCGCCGACGATGGACGCGATGTCGGCATTTCGGCCCCAGGTCGTCCGCCCCGAAGCGCTTGACCTGGTTCGCTCCCACACCGTGACCTGACCTGCCACTGATGCGGTGGCGGTCGCCCAAACAGGAAACTGCCGGTCGATATGAGCGATTTCAGAGCTTGACGTCAGATCCGTCGCAACAGTTCTCACGTCGTCCAGAGAAAAGCCCCGGCCAGGCCCTCCGAGCGGTCGTAGGAGCGAGGACAACATGACCGCAAGGGCGTCCAAGATGGCCGTCTTGCCGACGCCGTTGATCCCCACCAGCACTGTCAGCGATGGGTCGAAGTCGATGTCGAGTCGGCTGAATCCCCGGAAGTTCTGCAGTACTAACCGGTCCACATGCCAGTCATCGGATCGCGACATGGCGCCAGCGTACGGCACGGCAATGGTCGTCGCGGCAGGCGTGCCGGTCAGACGACTCGGGCGCTCCTCCGATCCCGCCGGCGTCAGTCGAGCCGCGAGTGCTCGCCGAGACGGTGCCAGGTGCGGTTGTGGTACACCAGCGCGGCGCCCGGCTCGCCCGGTTCGAGGTCGCGCTCGACGTCGACCTGCAGAGCCTGGGCGGCGATGACGGTGGAGCCGCCGGCATCCATCCGGCTGACGATCTTGCACCGCAGCCACGCGCGCACGCCGTGGTAGACGGGCTCGCCGGTGGGCAGGCGCGACCAGGTCGAGGTGTCGGCGAAGCGGTCGAGGCCGCTCGTGGCCGCGGTGCGGGCGAGGCCGATGTCTTCCGCGTCGAGCAGGTGAACCACGATCGTGTCGGCGGCGATGATCGTGGGCGTCGCGGACGACAGGGCCGACACCGAGAAGATCAACAGCGGCGGGTCGGCGCTGACCGAGGAGACCGATGACGCGGTGAGGGCCACGGGGCCGTTCTCGCCGTAGGCGGTGATGACCGCGATGCCGCCGGGGTGGCCGCGGAAGGCGCGCTTGAAGTCGTCCGCCGAGACCGAGGTGCCGATCGCGGGGGTGCTCTCGGGGTCGGCGTGCGGAAGGGAAGTCATACCTCAAACGCTAGGCGCTTCTGCGGGCAGAGGCATCGCGGTGCGCAACACGGCGACACGCTCTGAGCGATCACCGCCGCCCGTCGATCGGGCCGTGTGAAGCTTCACATTTATCAATTCGTGACTTTTCTGGCGAGAAGATTCCTTGACAGCACGGATTGTGTGAGCGCTAACATTCAGGAGCCAGCCCACCCGAGGGGGCTGCATCACATGAACCGGCAGCGGTGCCGGCGAAACGAGGAGGTTTCACATGAAGGCGAAGAAGATTGTTGCCGGGTTCGCTCTGGTGGGCGCGATCGCGCTGACCACGGCCGGCTGCGCCGGCGGCACCAACGCCGGTGGCGGGGGCGGCGACGACAAGGTCATCACCGTCGGCTTCGCGCAGACCGGCTCCGAGAGCGGATGGCGCAGCGCCAACACCGAGTCGATGAAGGAGGCGTTCAGCGAGGCGAACGGCTTCAACCTCATCTTCAACGCGGCCGACAACAAGCCCGAGGCGCAGATCGCCGCGGTCCGCAGCTTCATCAACCAGGGCGTCGACGCGATCGTGCTCGCCCCGATCGTCACCGACGGCTGGGACGACGTGCTGAAGGAGGCGAAGGATGCCAACATCCCCGTCATCCTCGAGGACCGCACGGTCTCCGCTCCCGAGGACCTGTACGCGAGCTGGGTCGGCCTCGACTTCAAGAAGGAGGGCGAGACCGCGGGCAAGTGGGTCGCCGACAACTTCGGCAAGACGCCCACCAACCTGGTCGTGCTCGAGGGCACCACGGGTTCGTCGGCGGCGACCGACCGTGCCGCCGGTTTCGACGAGGCCATCGCGGGCACGGACATCAAGGTGCTCGACTCGCAGACGGGGAACTTCACCCGCGCCGAGGGCAAGACGGTGATGGAGGGCTTCCTCCAGAAGTACGGCTCGACGATCAACGTGCTGTTCGCGCACAACGACGACATGGGCCTCGGCGCCCTCGACGCGATCAAGGCCGCCGGCCTCAAGCCCGGCACCGACATCAAGATCGTGACGATCGACGCGGTCAAGGACGGCATGACGGCCCTGGCCGACGGCGAGTTCAACTACATCGTCGAGTGCAACCCGCTGCTCGGCGACAAGGTGGCCGACGTCGTGAAGAAGGTCGTGGCGGGCGAGTCCGTCGACAAGAGCTACATCGTCGAGGACCAGGCGTTCGACCAGGAGCAGGCCAAGGCCGCTCTGCCCGACCGCAAGTACTGATCCCTCCCTCCCCGGGTGTGCGGGGCCGACTCCGGCCCCGCACACCCTCCCGGCACCCAGAAAGCGATCGAGCATGACATCCGAACGTGCTGCCGCGGCCCCGAGCCCGCGGGCCGCCGTGGTGGAGATGCGAGGAATCAGCATCTCCTTCCCCGGAGTGAAGGCCCTCGACGGGGTCGACTTCACTCTCCACCCCGGCGAAGTCCACTCCCTGATGGGGGAGAACGGCGCCGGCAAGTCCACGCTCATCAAGGCCCTCACCGGTGTCTACGGCATCGACGCCGGCACCATCCGCGTCGACGGGGAGCAGCGGCTCTTCCGCGCGACCGCCGACGCGCAGGCGGCGGGCATCGCCACCGTCTACCAAGAGGTCAACCTCTGCCAGAACCTGACGGTCGGCGAGAACGTCATGCTCGGTCAGGAGATCCGCCGTGCGGGCATGATCGACTGGAAGGCGACGCACGCCGCCGCCGAACGGCACCTCTCCGAGCTCGGTGTGCGCATCGACACCCGGTCGATCCTCGCGAGCCACTCGATCGCGATCCAGCAGCTCGTGGCCATCAGCCGTGCCATGGTCGTCGACACCAAGGTCCTCGTGCTCGACGAGCCGACGTCCAGTCTCGACCGCGGTGAGGTCGAGCAGCTCTTCGGCGTCGTGCGCGACCTGCGCGACCGCGGCGTCGCCATCCTCTTCGTCTCGCACTTCCTCGACCAGATCTACGAGATCTCCGACCGCCTCACGGTGCTCCGCAACGGTGCACTGGTGGGGGAGTACCCGGTCGAGGAGCTCGGTCGCGAGCATCTCGTCGCCAAGATGATCGGTCGGGAGCTCGGCGAACTGGATGCCATCTCCGCCAGCGCCGAACGTCCCATCGATCGGTCGGGGACGCCGGTGCTGCGCGCCGTGGGTCTCGGTCGCAAGAACGCCCTCGAGCCCGTCGACCTCGACGTCTTCGGGGGCGAGGTCGTCGGGCTCGCGGGTCTCCTCGGCTCCGGCCGTACCGAGCTCGCGCGTCTGATCGCGGGCGCCGACCGCACCGACGGCGGGTCCCTCGAGGTGGGCGGTGCCTCCGCGCGCACCGGATCTCCCCGCCATGCGCTCGACCGCGGCATCGCCTTCTCGTCGGAGGACCGTCGCGCCGAGGGAATCGTCGGCGACCTCACCGTCGCCGAGAACATCATCCTCGGGGTGCAGGCCCGTCGCGGCGCTCTCCGCAAGGTCGGAGCCGCGGAGACGCAGGCGATCGTGGACGAGTACATCACCGCTCTGGGCGTGCGCCCGGCCAACCCGAACGCCCTCATCCGCAACCTCTCCGGCGGCAACCAGCAGAAGGTGCTGCTCGCCCGGTGGCTCGCCACCGCGCCGGAGCTGCTCATCCTCGACGAGCCCACCCGCGGCATCGACGTCGGCGCGAAGGCCGACATCCAGCGCAAGGTCGCCGAGCTCGCCGAGAAGGGCCTGTCGGTCATCTTCATCTCGTCCGAGCTCGAAGAGGTCCTGCGTCTCGCCCAGCGCGTGGCCGTGCTCCGCGACCGTCGTAAGATCGGCGAACTGGCCACGAAGGACGTCGATCTCGACGGTCTCGTCGCCTACATCGCCGAGGGTCAGTCCGAGACGACCACGCCCCCCACCGCCCCCGAGACATCGCCGTCCGATCGGGAGAAGATCGCATGAAGAAGTTCCTCACGCACCGCCTCGTCTGGCCGATCGCGGCGCTGGTCGCCCTGATCGCCGTCAACACGATCTCGCGGCCCTCGTTCCTCAGCATCACGGTGCAGAACGGACAGCTCTACGGGTCGCTGATCGACATCCTGCGCAACAGCGCACCGCTCATGCTCGTCGCGCTCGGCATGACGCTCGTCATCGCCACGCGCGGCATCGACCTCTCGGTCGGCGCGATCATGGCCGTCTCCGGCGCCGTGGCGCTCACGATCATCGAGGCGTCACCCGAACCGGGCAACCTCGGGGTCGTCATGATCGCGATCGTCGCCGCGGTCGGGACCGCCCTGCTGCTCGGGGTCTGGAACGGCTTCCTGGTCTCGGTTCTCGGCATCCAACCGATCATCGCCACGCTCGTGCTGATGCTCGCCGGCCGCGGCGTCGCCCTCCTGATCACCAAGGGCTTCATCACCACGATCAACAGCGACCCGTACCAGTTCATGGCGCAGGGGTACGTGCTGGGCCTTCCCTTCGCGTTCTACGTCTCGATCGTCGCCGTGATCGTGGTCGGCGTCCTCGAGCGTCGGACGGCTCTCGGCATGCTCACCGAAGCGGTGGGCATCAATCCCGAGGCGAGCCGTCTCGCCGGAGTCCGTTCGCGCGGCATCATCTGGGGCGCCTACATTGCCAGCGGAACGCTCGCGGGTATCGCCGGCATCCTCTACAGCTCGAACATCATGGCGGCCGACGCGAACGCGGCGGGGCTCTACATCGAGTTGGATGCCATCCTCGCGGTGGTCCTCGGCGGCACCTCGCTCGCCGGCGGCAAGTTCAGCATCGCCGGCACCGTGGTCGGCGTCTTCACGATCCAGACGCTGAAGAGCACGATCACCTTCCTCGGCGTCCCGCCCGCGGTCAGCCCGGTGTTCATGGCTGCGGCCGTGCTCATCGTGGTGCTGCTGCAGTCGCCGCGGTTCCGCTCGTTCTTCCGCACGGCCGGTCGCTCCGCCGCCCGCCCGCTCACCCGCCGTCCTGACGCAAAGGTGCTGTCCTGATGACCACTCTCACCGCCCCGGAGCGCGGCGCCGCGTCGTCGGCCAGCGCGTACCGACGCTTCCTCAGCCGCCACATCTCGTGGGTCCCGGTGTTCGCCGCCGTGGCCATCCTGATCATCATGATCGCGGGCTCGATGGCCTACTTCCCCAACTTCCAGCTGCCGCGCATCATGTCGTCGATCCTGCTCGACAACGCGTACCTGCTGGTGCTGGCCGTGGGCATGACCTTCGTCATCCTCACCGGGGGGATCGACCTCTCGGTCGGCGCGGTCATGGCGTTCACCGGCATCCTCTGCGCGAAACTCCTCGGCGACGGGGTTCCGGTGGCCGTGGCGGTCCCCGCGATGGTGCTCATCGGCGCCGCGATCGGTCTGCTCATCGGAGTGCTCGTGCAGTTCTTCGACGTACAACCCTTCATCGCCTCGCTGATCGGGATGTTCCTCGCCCGCGGCCTGGCCTTCGTGGTGAGTCTCGAGTCGATCAAGGTCGAGAACGAGGGCATCCTCTGGCTGCAGTCCACGCGGTTCTCCGTCGCCGGCTGGTACATCACCCCCACGGGGATCATCGCGTTGCTGACCGTGGCGATCGCGGCGTTCGTCCTCCGCTACACGCGCTTCGGCCGCACGGTGTACGCGGTCGGCGGAAACGAGCAGTCGGCCCGGCTCATGGGTCTGCCGGTCGTGCGGACGAAGCTGTCGGTCTACGTCATCAGCGGCGTGTGCGCGGGTCTCGCCGGCGTCGTCCTCACGGCGTACTCCGGCGCCGGGTACCCCCTGAACGGCGTGGGGACCGAGCTCGACACGATCGCCGCGGTGGTCATCGGCGGCACGCTGCTCACCGGCGGCAGCGGGTTCGTCATCGGCTCGATGATCGGCGTGTTCGTCTACGGCCTGATCCGCACGATCATCTCGTTCTCGGGGGCCGAGCAGTCGTGGACGCGCATCACCGTCGGAGCGCTTCTGCTGCTGTTCGTCGTGGTGCAGCGCGTCATCGTGTCGCGGTCCGCGCTCAGTCGATGATGCGCCCGCGCCGTGTTAGCGATCGCCCCTGCGCGAGGGCATGATTGACCCCATGTCCACCGTCGCTCCGCCCCTCCTCGAGGTGCGCGGAGCGACGGTGCGTTTCGGGGTCGAGTCGGCGCTCTCCGACGTCGACTTCCGCCTCCTCCCGGGCGAGGTGCACTCGCTCATGGGCGAGAACGGCGCCGGCAAGTCGACGCTGATCAAGGCGATCACGGGAGCCCTCCGCCTCGATTCCGGCCGGATCGACCTCGACGGGCGGGAGATGCGGTTCTCCTCTCCCGCCGATGCGCAGGCGGTCGGCATCTCGACCGTCTATCAGGAGATCGATCTCCTGCCCAACCTCACGGTGGCCGAGAACATCTCGCTCGGCCGCGAGCCCCGACGCTGGGGAGTCATCGACCACCGCGCGATGCGCGAGCGCGCCATCGAGGCGCTGACGTCGCTCGGCGTGGACGTCGACCCGTCCTCGGTGCTGTCGTCGCACCCGCTCGCGGTGCAGCAGCTGGTCGCGATCGCCCGCGCCGTCTCCACCGAGGTCAAGGTGCTCGTCCTCGACGAGCCGACGTCGAGCCTGGATGCCGATGAGGTCGCCGAACTGTTCCGTGTGATCCGCGACCTCAAGGCGCAGGGCATCGCGATCGTGTTCGTCTCGCACTTCCTCGACCAGGTGTACGAGATCTGCGACCGGGTCACCGTCCTCCGCGGCGGACGACTCGTCGGGGAGTACGGGACGCGGGAGCTTTTGCGCATCGATCTCGTCGAGAAGATGCTCGGGGCGACCGCCGAGGTCCTCGCCCCGCTCGGCCAGCGCGAGATCGAGACCACCGAGGGGCCGTCGGTGCTGAGTGCCCGGGGGCTGGCATCCGGGGCCCGTCTTCGCGAAGCGGACGTCGACATCGCCGAGGGCGAGGTGATCGGGGTCGCGGGTCTCCTGGGGTCCGGTCGCAGCGAGCTCGCGCGTTCCCTGTCGGGCGTCGACCGCCCCGACGGCGGGGAGCTGCGGATCGACGGCGAGCCGGTGCGCCTGTCGTCGCCGCGCGAGGCGATCCGTCGTCGCGTGGCGTACTCCTCCGAGAACCGTCGCACCGAGGGCGTGATCGGCGACCTCAGCGTCCTCGACAACATCACGCTCGCCCTGCAGGCGCAGCGCGGGATCTTCCACCGCCTGAGCACCGCGAGGCGCCGCGAGCTCGCGATGAGCTGGGTCGAGGCCCTGCACATCCGTCCCGTCGACATCGACCGGCCGGTGCGGACCCTCTCGGGCGGCAACCAGCAGAAGGTGCTCCTCGCCCGTCTTCTCGCGCTGTCGCCGCGGCTCATCGTGCTCGACGAGCCGACCCGCGGTATCGACGTCGGAGCCAAGGCCGAGATCCAGCGGCTCGTCGGCGAACTGAGCGACAACGGCCTCTCGATCATCTACATCTCGGCCGAGCTCGACGAGGTGCTGCGCGTCGCCCACCTCGTCGCCGTGATGCGCGACGGCGTGCTCGCGCAGATCGTCCCGGCCGCCGACCTCACCTCCGACGCGCTGCTCGCGCTCGTGGCCGGGCATACGAGCGGAGACGAGGGCCGTGGTGGCTGACGACAAGGCCTCGCGCACCGCCAACATCTTCGATGTCGCCCGTCTCGCCGGGGTGTCGCACCAGACGGTCTCGCGCGTGCTGAACAACATGCCGAACGTGCGCCCCGCGACCCGGGCGCGTGTCGAGCAGGCGATCGCCCAGCTGCGGTACAGCCCCTCGCCCGCGGCGCGCGCGCTCGTCACGCGCCGCACGCGCACGATCGGCCTCGTCACCCCCGGCACCGTCGACTACGGTCCCACTTCGATCGCGACGAACTTCAACTTCGCCGCGCGCGCCGCCCGCTACAACGTCGACGCGATCAGCTCCCCCCAGAGCGACGTGGCACCCGTGCGCGCGGCCATCGACGGTCTGCTGAAGCAGCGCGTGGATGCCATCGTCCTCGTCGTCGTCGACACGGAGGTGCTCGCGGCGGTCCAGGCTCTCGACATCGACGTCCCGATCGTCGCGGCGGCGACCAGCGCGCGTCCGCACCCGCGACTCGTGGCGATCGATCAGTATCGGGGAGCGCGCGGCGCTGTCCGGCACCTGCTCGAAGCGGGATACGACACGGTGCGCCATATCGCGGGCCCCGCGCGCAACCCCGACGCCGTCGAGCGCATCCGCGGGTGGCGTGAAGAGATCGCGGCCGCCCGTGCGCAATCGACCCCTGTCGTGCACGGCGACTGGTCGGCCGCGAGCGGGTACCGCATCGCCTCCGAAGCCGATCTCTCCCCCGGGGAGGGGATCTTCGTCGCCAACGACCACATGGCCATCGGTGTGCTGTCCGCCCTGCGCGAGCGCGGTCTGCGCGTGCCCGAGGACATCGGCGTGGTCGGCTTCGACGACGTGCCCGAGGCGGCGTACGTCTACCCGTCGCTGACCACCGTGCGCCAGGACTTCGCCGCGCTCGGCGAGATCCTCATGCAGAAGGTGCTGCTGCTGGTCGAAGAACCCGACACGGTGACCGAGAGCACGCCGTTGCCGACGCGCCTGGTGGTGCGGGCGTCGGCTCCGCTGGCGCGCTGAGACCCGGCCCCGTCCGAGCCGCCGAGCCGTCGGTCGGCGTGAGGACGGCGGCGTGACCGCGTGCGGACGCGCGCGAGGCCAGCCGTCGGGTGCGCGGCGTCGCCCCACTGCCGAACCTCACACGGCGGGATGTTGACGTCGCCATCGCGGCTGTGACATGGTGTGAGCGCTAACATCTCCGGGCCGTCGCAGACGACGGCCAGCAATGGCGCACGTGAGAGGACCCATCCCGTGACACTTCTCGATCAGGCATCCCGTCCGCGACGGCGCCCGCGCTGGGCGCTCGCCGTCCCGCTCGTCGCCGCTCTCCTCGCCGCTCCGTTCTCCGCGCCGTCCTTCGCGGGTGCCGCCGAGACCGGAACGGGTCTCGTCGTGTCGTACCCGCTCGACGAGACGTCGGGCACCGTCGCCCACGACGTGTCCGGACACGGTCGCGATGCCGCTCTCGTGGGCGGCCCGACCCTTTCCGGGCCCGACGGCGTGCGGCTCGACGGCTCCGACGACTACGTCGAGCTTCCGGACGACATCCTGAAGGGGCTCACATCGATCACGGTCAGCACCGACGTGATCGTGCGCCCCGAACAGTCGGGCAACTACTTCATCTGGGGCCTGGGCAACACCACCGATTGGTACGGTGACGGCTACCTGTTCGCCACCGGCGATCCCGCCCGTGCGGGCATCGCGACCGGCAACTGGTCGACCGAGCAGGAGACCCGGGGCTCGGCGAACCTCGACCGCGGCGTCTGGAAGACCCTGACGTACACGCTCGACGCCGGCAGCACGACGGCGCGCCTGTACCTCGACGGCGTGAAGATCGCCGAGAACGCCGACACCACGACCACACCCGGGGCGATCGGAAACGGCACGACCACCGCGAACTACCTGGGACGTTCGAACTACACCCCCGACAAGCGGCTCGCGGGCAGCCTCCGCGACTTCCGCGTGTACGACCGCGCGCTGACCGCCGACCAGGTCGCCGCGCTCGTCGCCACCGACCAGGAGCGCGTCGCCCGCGACAAGGCGGCACTCGGCCTCGGCGACCTGAGCGCCGTCACGACTGCCCTCTCCCTCCCCAGCGGGGGAGTGAACGGCTCCGCCATCGCGTGGTCGTCGTCGGACGCGGCTGTGATCTCCGATTCGGGTGCCGTCACGCGTCCCGCGGCGGGGCAGCCGGATGCCACGGTCACCCTGACCGCGACCCTGACCCGCGGCTCCGCCACGGCCACGGCCACCTTCACCGCGACCGTGCCAGCGATGCCGGACGACGCGGGCGCCGCGCAGAACGCGCTCGCCGCGATCACGGTGGTCAATGCCGACGACGTGCGCGGCAACCTGACCCTCCCGGCGACGGCGGACGGTCTCGCCGTCACGTGGACGAGCTCGGACCCCGCGGTGGTCTCGGACACGGGCGTGGTCGCGCGCCCCGAGGCCGACACGACCGTCACGCTCACGGCATCCGTGACGAAGGGCTCGGCGACGCGCACGCGCGACATCGACGTCAACGTCCGCAAAGCCGTGCACCTCGGAGCCTTCGAGGGCTACACCTTCGCGTACTTCACCGGGAACACGATCGAGGGCGAGAACATCTTCTTCGCCGCGAGCAACGGCAACGACGCGCTGTCGTGGACCGAACTGAACGGCGGCAAACCGGCCCTGACCTCGAAGTACGGAGAGAAGGGCCTCCGCGACCCGTTCATCATCCGCTCTCCCGAGGGCGACACGTTCTACCTGATCGCGACCGACCTCTCGATCGGCGGCGGAACGTCGTGGGACACCTCGCAGCGGCAGGGGTCGAAGTACATCGAGGTGTGGGAGTCGCACGATCTCGTGAACTGGAGCGACCAGCGCCACGTGCGGGTCTCGCCTGACACGGCCGGCAACACCTGGGCGCCGGAGGCCTACTACGACGAGAGCCTGGGGCAGTACGTGGTGTTCTGGGCCTCGAAGATATACCCCGCCGACGACCCGAACCACACCGCGAACGTGCCCAACAGCATGATGTACGCCACGACGCGCGACTTCGTGACGTTCAGCGAGCCGCAGGTCTGGCAGGGCGGGATCTCCCGCATCGACTCGACCGTCATCAAGGCGGACGGCGTCTACCAGCGCTTCACGAAGGACGAGGGCGCCGGGACCACCGGATGCAGCGACATCATCCAGGAGAGCTCGTCGGTCCTGACCGCCCCGCTGAAGGACTGGACGCAGGTCACCTCGTGCATCGGGAAGAACGCCGGCACGGGAGCGGTCGAGGGCCCGAGCATCTTCCGGTCCAACCCGGGTGACGTCAACGGCGACAAGTACTACCTGTTCGTCGACGAGTACGGCGGACGCGGCTACATCCCGCTGGCCACCACTGACATCGCCCACCCGGACTGGCAGGTCCCCGCCAGCTACAAGCTGCCCAGCAGCCCGCGCCACGGCACCGTGATGCCCGTGACCGCAGAAGAGCTCGCGGCTCTGCGCAAGAACATCCCGACCGAACCGACCGTGACCCCGGTCACGGCCAACGACAAGGGCGAGGTGCTGCGGTACGACTTCACCGACGGTTCGGGCGCGACGCTGCACGACCGTTCCGGTGCGGGGCGCGATGCGCAGATCCAGGGCGGCGCGACCTTCTCGGACGGGGCGCTCACCTTCGACGGCAGCGACGACTACGTCGACCTCCCCGACAACATGCTGGCCGGGGTGACCGATTTCACCGTCGACACCGAGGTGCGGATCGACCCGTCGCAGAAGAACCCGTACTTCCTGTACGGCTTCGGCAACACCGGCAGCGACGGAAAGGGGAACGGGTACCTGTTCTCGACCGGCGACGGGCATTATCGCGGCGCGATCACCACGGGAGACTGGAGCGGCGAGCAGAACGCGTCCGCGTCCAGCGCCCTCCCGCGCGACCGCTGGGTGCACCTCACCTACACGTTGAGCGGGAACACCGCGCGACTGTACCTCGACGGCCAGAAGGTCGCCGAGAACACCGACGTCACGGTTCGCCCGGGCGACATCGGGACGGGCACGACCCTGGCGAACCACCTCGGAAAGTCGGTGTACGACGACGACAACCTCTTCCGCGGCCAGATGCGCGAGTTCGCGCTCTACAACCGCGCGTTGAGCCCCGATGAGGTCGCCGCCCAGAACCCGGGGCTGCTCACCGACATCGGCCTGCAGGATGCCGCTGCGCTCAAGGTCGCTCCGATCGTCGACGCCGAGAACCGGACCGTGCTCTTCCCCGTCGTGCCGGGAACCGACCTGACGCAGCTGCGCCCGACGTTCACGACCGCCGCCGGCACGACGGCCGCGCCCACGTCGGGAACGGTCCGGAACCTCCGCACGCCGGTCACGGTCACGCTGAAGACCGAGGGGCGGGCCGACGTGGTCTGGACGCTCAAGGCCGTCGAGATGAAGAGCCCGGTCCTGCCGGGGCTGTACGCCGATCCGAACATCGCGGTGTTCGGCGACACGTACTACATCTACGCCACCACAGACGGGGTCCCCGGCTGGGGCGGGAACACGTTCTACGTGTGGACGTCGAAGAACCTCGTCGACTGGACCCGGTCGGACAAGCCGTTCCTGACGCTGGACGGCGCGAACGGCGATGTCCCGTGGGCTACGGGCAATGCCTGGGCTCCGACGATCATCGAGAAGGACGGGAAGTACTACTTCTACTTCAGCGGCCACAACCCGCAGGACGATCGCAAGGAGATCGGCGTCGCCGTCGCGGACAGCCCGGAGGGGCCGTTCACCGCGGAAGCGCAGCCGATGATCACCAACGGCGAGAGCGTCCACAGCGGACAGGCGATCGACCCGGCGGCGTTCCGCGACCCGAAGACCGGGAAGTCCTACCTGTTCTGGGGCAACGGCAACCCGGTCTACGGCGAGCTGTCCGAGGACATGAAGAGCATCAAGGCGGGCACGATCAGGCCGATCTCCGGGCTGAACGACTTCCGCGAGGGCTCGTTCGTGAACTACCGCGACGGTGTGTATCACCTGACGTACTCGATCGACGACACCGGTTCAGCCGACTACCGCGTCGGTTACGCCACGTCGACGAGCATCGACGGTCCGTGGACGTACCGGGGCGTGATCCTCTCCAAGGACGTCTCGCAGGGGATCCTCGGCACCGGCCACAGCTCGATCATCAACGTGCCGGGCACGGACGAGTGGTACATCGCGTACCACCGGTTCGCGATCCCGGGCGGTGGGGGAACGAACCGGGAGACGACGATCGATCGTCTCGAGATCGGACCGGACGGGCTGTTCCAGGCCGTGAAGCCCACGCTCTCGAGCGTCGCTCCGCGCGAGGTGCCCGACGACTCCGGCCCGACGCCGACGCCGACGCCGACCCCGACCCCGACGCCGACGCCGACCCCGAGCGCGACGCCGACCCCCACCGCGACGCCGGAGCCGACCGCGACTCCCACGGTCGCGCCGACCGCGACGCCGGAGCCGACCGGTGAGCCCATGGCCACGCCGACGGTACCGCCGACGAGAACTCCGGATGCCGCGCCGTCGGTGTCCGTCTCGACCACGACCGTCGAGCGCGGCGGGATCGTGCGTGTGACGGTGACGGGCCTCGCTGCGGGCGAGCAGATCACCGCCGAGCTGCGCAGCGCCCCGATCCGCATCGCCGGCATCCCCGCCGCCGACGCGAGGGGCCGCGTCACGTTCGACGTGCAGATCCCGGGCGACCTCGCCGCGGGCGGCCACACGATCGTGGTCTTCGGGGCCGACGGTTCGGTGATCCGGCGCGTGCCGATCACCGTGGTCGCCGTCGGTCAGCTCGCCGCGACCGGTGCCCAGGCCCCGCTCGGGACGGCACTGCTCGCGTCGTTCCTGATCGCCGCGGGAGGGGTGGTGTGGACGATGCGTCGTCCGCGCCGCACGGAGACCTGATCGGCGGAACGCCGCGAACGGCGGTGCGACGGCTCTCCGACGAGGGTCGCGGCACCGCCGTTCGCGGCGTTCCGGGCGTGCTGACCGGGCGTGCCACGGGCCCCGTCGGCGTCCGGGTCGGTGCCGTCGTGCGCACGGTGCGGGGACCGGTCGCCGTCGTCGATCCGGGTCGTCGGTGCGCTCGAGCGTCATTGACGATTCCCCTCGCGTCGTTTACGGTGATGTCGAACCGGTTCGATGATGACCGGAATCTCCCCCCACTCGACGACGAGGAAGAGAGCGTCATGAGATCCCCCTTGCGACACGCCCCCGGCCGCACCGCGGTCACCGTCACCGCCGGCCTGGCCATCGCCGCGCTGGCCGTCGGCCAACCGGTCGTCCCGCCCGGCGCGACCGCCGCGACAAACGACAGCACGAGCCACCTGATCCTGGACTACGCCTTCGAGGATTCGGCATCCCTTTCGGACACTGTCGCCGATTCGTCCGGAGGCGGTCGCGATGGCGTCCTGACCAATCCGGGCTCCGCGACCCTGGTCGACCGGCCGGGGGGCGGAAAGGCCCTCCACCTCTCCGGAGGTGCCGACACCTCGACCACGGCACCCTCCGTGACCCTGCCGAAGGGCGTCTTCCAGGGCCTCTCGTCCACGACGATCTCGTCCTGGGTCGACTGGGACGGCGGAGACGCGTTCCAGTGGCTCTACGTGCTCGGCAAGGATGCCTCGAGCGCGACGTTCTACACCCCGCGGTTCGGCGACGGCGACGACAAGGCGCGTTCGAGTCTCAAACCGACGAGTCAGGGGGAGGTCGGTGCCGCGGGGAGCGCGGCTCTCCCGACGAACGAGTGGCACCTCGTCACCACGACGATCGACGCCGATCACGTCGTGTACTACCTCGACGGCATCGAGGTCTCGCGCACCGCGGTCGGTGCCGTTCCCTCGGAGGTGCTGTACGGAGCCGACTCCCCGAACTCGGGGTACATCGGTCAGCCTCTCTGGACGGGTGTTCACCCGTTCTTCGCCGGGGCCATCGACGATTTCCAGGTCTACGACACCGCACTCACGCCCGAACAAGTCCGCGCCCTCGCGGGCGACGCGGCGCCCACGGTCACCGAAGTGCTCCAGACCTCGACCGACGTGCGCACCGACGTCGGTACCGCCCCCGAGCTCCCGACGGGCGTCACGTCGCGTTACAGCGACGGGCAGGAGCGTCTCGCGCCCGTGACGTGGGCCGATGTGCCCGCGTCCGCGTATGCGCGTCGCGGCGTCTTCACGGTGGAGGGAACGGTCGACGGCACCGAGACCACGGTCACCGCCACCGTCCGTGTGACGACTCCGAACGAGTTCTCCGTCGACGTGGGAGAACGGACCGGCGCGTTCATGGGCGGCGCGTCGGGAACGCTGTACGGCCTCTACGGCCCCGGCCTGCCCTCCAACAACCTCATCGACGGCATTCAGCTCCGTACGGTGTCGACGAAGGCCCAGGATGGCCCGCAGCACCCGGGGGCGGACGCGCTCGAGGTCGTGAAGCCCCTCGCCGATTCGTCCAACGGCGATGTCTACATCTACATGACCGACATCAACCGAGGGTTCCCGTACGAGGTGCCCGGCGACAACGGCACGGAGAAGGAGGCCTGGTACTTCGACGCGATGGCGAAGCAGGTCGACCAGGTGCTGCAGTTGCCCGCCGAGTATCAGAAGCGGATCGTGTTCGTGCCGTTCAACGAGCCCGAGGGCAACATGTACGGCAACGGGGGCGAGTCGTTCTGGGGTCAGAGTTGGCTCGATGATCCTGACCGCTTCTTCAGCGCCTGGGACCGCGCGTACCGCATGATCAAGGAGAAGATGCCGGACGCGCGGATCGGCGGCCCCAACACGAGCGTCCTGTTCGATCAGGACTACGGCTTCCTTCGGCACGCCCTGGCGAACGACACCGTCCCCCAGGTCTTCACCTGGCACGAGCTCAGCAACCCCGCCACGATTCGCGACTCCGTCGCGCGCTACCGCGGGTGGGAGGACGAGCTCTTCGTGGGGACGAAGTGGGAGGGCACCCATCTCCCCATCAATGTGAACGAATACGCGTTCAACTACCACACGTCGGTGCCGGCGCAGATGATCCAGTGGATCTCGGCGATCGAGGACTCCAAGATCGACGCCGACATCGCCTACTGGAACATCGACGGCAACCTCAGCGACTCCGCTGTCCAGTCCAACCGGGGCAACGGCCAGTGGTGGCTGTTGAACGCCTACGGCAACATGACGGGTGACACCGTCGCCGTCCATCCTCCGCAGCCGGGCCAGAGCTACACGCTGCAGGGAGTGGCGACCGTGGATGACGCGAACCAGAAGGTGCACGCGCTGCTCGGCGGGAGCTCGGGTGATCAGAGCGTGTACTTCGACCGGCTGCCCGCCTATCTCGGCAGCTCCGCGCACGTGCAGGTGCGGGACATCCGCTGGACGGGCCAGATCGGCGACTCGGGCGAGCCGCAGACGGTCGCGGAGTTCGACGCGCCGATCAGCGACGGGTCGCTCGGCCTCTCGTTCGGTCAGGGCGACCTCCCGCAGCTCGGGACGGACTCGGCCTACGAGATCATCGTGACCCCGGGAACCGACACGACGAGCCCGGCGCAGTCGCCGGTGTCGTGGCGCGGCGTGTACGAGGCGGAGAACGCCCGCTTCACCGGCGCGGCTCCCGAGATCAACGGTCCGGAGGGTACGCCGAGCAACGTGTCCGGGTTCTACACGTCGGGCACGAAGGACGTCGGCGGTATCCGTGCGGGGTCGAAGCTTCGCATCAACTTCGATGTCGACGTGCCGGCGGCGGGGTCGTACGACCTCAGCGTCCTGGCCAGTGCCTTCAACAAGGAGCAACTCAACGAAGCGCAGGGGCCGGTCAACATGTTCCTGACCGTGAACGGGGGCGCGGAACAGGAGATCTTCGCCGAGCTCGGCTACAAGTGGGTCGTCTGGAATCACACCGACACCAAGGTCGATCTCCAGGCGGGCAAGAACACCATCACCCTCGCCGCCGAGAGCCTCGATGGATCGAGGCAGACGGTCGGGACCGCCATCATCGACAAGATCGACCTCACCGCGGCGAACCCGGGGTACGTGCCCATCTACGAGGCCGAGAACGCCGTGCTGCATGACACGACGGCGTCCTACGACCGAGCGGGTGTCTCGGGGTCGGGCTACGTGCCGGTCGCCGACGGTCAGTCGGCCACGTTCTGGGTGTACAGCGAGGACGATGCCGAGAAGTCGCTCGAGGTGAAGACCTTGGGCGGGGGAACGGCGACGCTGCGCGTGAACGGTGTCGAGGTGGCATCCGTCTCCGACACCACGACGGTGCCGGCGTTCCTCGTCGGGGGCGTCAACAAGGTCGAGGTCGTGGGTGGGTCCGGTGCCGTGGCCGTGGACCGTGTGGCGGTCGGTGCGTCCGAGCACGCGCTGGCCTCCCAGACGATCGAGGCCGAGTCCGGAACGCTCGCGGGCACGGCGAAGACGCAGGACCTCTCGCTCGCCAGCGGGGGTGAGGCTGTCGTCGGTGTCGGTGGCGCGCCGGGCAACGACAACACCCTCACGAACACCGTCACGGTGGCGGAGGACGGCACCTACGCGATGACCGTGCGCTACTCCAACGAGGAGCAGTCGCCGGCGTCGCACTACAACCCCGATCCGGTGGCACGTCGGGCGGACATCAGCGTCAACGGCGGTCCCGTGCAGAAGGTGCTGTTCCCGCAGAGCTACAACGCGAATCAGTTCTGGGAGCTGACCGTCGAGGTCGAGTTGAAGGCGGGGGCGAACACCGTGCGGTTCGCGTCCGAGGAGCAGACGGATTTCCGTGCCGACACCTACATCTCGCAGCGGTACCCGACGCTGGGTCTTCGGTCGCAATGGGCGCCGAACCTCGATCGGCTCACCTTCACCGCACTGCATCCGGCTGCGGTGCCGGGGAAGACGGCCACGATCGCGACGAACTCCACGAGCGCTGCTCAGGGGTCCTCGGTCACCGTGACCGGCACGGGTTTCGATGCCGGCGAGAAGGTCGCGCTCGAGCTGCACTCCGCGGTCATCCCGCTGGGGGAGGCGACGACGGATGCCGACGGCTCCTTCTCCACCACGGTGACCGTTCCGGCGGATGCCCCGGAGGGCGCGCACGAGCTGGTCGCGACGGGTGCGGTCTCTCAGCGTTCGGCATCCACCGCGCTGACGGTGACCGCGGTGGGGGGCAGCGGAGGAGACGGCGACGGCGGGACACCCGGCGGCGACGGCGCGACGCCCGGTGGCGGCGGTGGCGGGAGCGGACCGACGGCGGCGTCGAATCCTCGCTCGCTGGCGGCCACCGGTGGTGCCTTCGCGGGGCTCGGGGTGCTGCTCGCCGCGGCAGGAGCAGCTGCCGCGGGCGCGGGGCTGATCGCCCGACGCCGCGGACACGCAACCTCGTAGACGTCCTGGTGAGCGATGTCCCGGGGCCGGTCGGCCCCGGGACATCGCTCGTGCGGGGGAGTGCCGGGCCGCTCGCGGGCGGCTGATTCCCGCAACCCGGCGTGTTCGGGTGATCCCCCACCGGGCAGGGTCAAGATGAGATGTGTTCGACGACAAATCGCTTGATCCGCGCCGGATACGGCGCTACGATGATCGAACCGGTTCGATGAAGAAGGGAGGGTGCTGATGCCCACCATCGGAGATGTGGCCAAGGCCGCGGGCGTCTCTCGCAGCACCGTCTCGTACGCTCTCTCGGGCAATCGGCCCATCTCGCGCGAGACGCGCGAGCGGATCGACGCGGCGATCACCGAGCTCGGTTTCACCGTCAATGCGGGCGCACGGGCGCTTGCGACCTCCCAGACCATGGTGCTGGGCCTGCTCCTGCAGTTTCACGAGGACGAGTTCCCGCCCGCCATGCTGCAGTACATCCTCGCGGTGTCGAACGCCGCGCGGGAGCTCGGCTACGACATCCTCATGGTTACCGACAGCGACGGCCCGGGCGCCATCCGTCGCATCACGTCGTCGAACATGGTCGACGGCGTGGTCCTGCTGGACGTCACCCACGATGACCCGCGCTTGGAGGCTCTCCGTCAGGCCCGACAGCCGGGTGCCCTCGTCGGGCTGCCGCGGGACACGGACGGCGTGGACGTCTTCGATCTCGACTTCAGTGAAGCGGCGCGCTTGACCATCGACCACCTCTACGGTCTCGGCCACCGCGACATCGTCCTCGTATCGCCTCCGCGTCACGTCTTCGAGCGCGGGGGCGCGTACGCCTGGCGATATCGCGACGCCGCTCTGGAGCGGGCCGCGCGGTACGGCATCCGGGTCCGTCCCTACTACGGCGAGTCGCAGCAGCCCGGGATCGAGAGAAGCCTCAACGCCATCCTCGATGCCCGCACGGACTCGACCGCGCTCGTGGTGCACAACGACGCCTCGATCGCCGCGCTCCCGGCCGTGCTGCGCGAGCGCGGGGTCGTCGTCCCGCGCGACCTCTCCGTCGTCAGCCTGTACTCGCAAGACTTCGGGCGTACTTTCCTCCTGCCGTACACGGCAGTCGAGACGTCTCCAGACGGGCTGGGCCGTAAGGCGGTCCAGCACCTGGTCCGGCGCATCGCGGACCCCGACTACGGGCCACCCGTCGTCGGGTTCATCGAGCCGGAGCTCACCGACAGGGGGAGCACCGCTTAACGGGGCGGGGGTGCGTACCGTTCTCGTCGGCCCATCGTCGAACCGGTTCAACGCCACCGTCTGCATGACAACGCAGTCACATTTCAGAGAGGAACTTGCAGTGAGCACGAACAACACCCGTACCCGGGCTCTCGGCGCGATCGCCATCGGCGCCGTCGCCGTGGGCGTCTTGGCCGGATGCTCCGGCGGATCGACCGGCGGCAGCACCGACGGCGGTGCCGGCGGCACCTACACCTTCTGGGACCCGTACCCGCAGTACGACGCCTCGTCGGACTGGGCGAAGGTCATCGACAAGTGCGCCGCCGATGCCGGCGTCACGATCGAGCGCACCGGCTTCGACACCAGCGACCTCACCTCGAAGGCGCTTCTCGCCGGTCAGCAGGGCGATTCGCCCGACATCCTGCTGATCGACAACCCCGCCGTCTCCACGCTCGTCGAGGCGGGGATCATCACGTCGACCGACGAGAACAAGCTTCAGGTCGGCGACGTCGCCCAGAACATCCTCGGCGCCTCGGTCGTGGACGGGAAGACCTACGGCGTCCCGATCGGCGCGAACACCCTCGCGCTGTACTACAACCCGACCGTGCTGAGCGCGGCGGGGGTGGACCCGTCCTCGATCAAGGACTGGTCCAGCCTGAACGCCGCGATCGAGAAGGTCGTGGCATCCGGGAAGAAGGGCATCACGTTCTCGGGCATCGGCACCGAAGAGGGCAGCTTCCAGTTCCTGCCGTGGTTCTGGGGCGCGGGGGCCGACCTCACGAAGCTCGACTCCTCGCAGGCCGTGTCGGCGGTGCAGCTGTGGACCGACTGGGTGCAGAAGGGCTGGGCGCCGAACTCGGTCATCAACAACACCCAGACCACGAGCTGGCAGGAGTTCGAGACCGGCGACTTCGGCTTCGCCGAGAACGGCACCTGGCAGAAGGCGGGGGCCGCGAAGGCCGGCTACGAGGTCATCCCGATCCCGGGTGCCACCGGCGGGGCCGCCCCGGCACCGACCGGCGGCGAGTTCCTGACGCTGCCCGTGCAGAAGGACGCGGGACGCTACGCCGCCTCGGCCAAGATCGTCGAATGCCTCACCAGCACGGCCAACGTCGTGGGGACCGACAACACGCTGAACTACATCGCGGCGACGCCCGAGGCGCAGAAGGAGCAGCTCGCCCAGGACCCGACCCTCGAGCCCTGGGTCGAGGCCGTCAACGCGGCCAAGGCCCGCACCGGCGACAACCTCGGCGTGAAGTACCCGGTGATCTCCGAGCAGCTCTGGACGGCGGTGCAGAACTCCCTGACCGGCGCCCAGTCGCCGCAGGACGCTCTGAAGGCCGCCCAGCAGGCCGCCTCCTCGAAGTAACACCCGATTCCTGAAAGGGGTACGCCGACATGACCGCGACGCAGCTTTCTGCTTCGACGGGCACCGGCGATTCCGGGAGGGCGGCGCACACCGCCGCCCTCCCCACCCCGGATCGCCGTCCGCGGCGCCGGGGCCAGTGGGCCGCATGGGCGTTTCTCGCCCCTGTCGTGATCTACCTGGTCGTCTTCTACGCCTATCCGCTCGTGCGCAACCTCGACCTGAGCCTGCGCGACTACACCGTCCGCTCGTTCATCGACGGCACGGCACCGTTCGTGTGGTTCGCGAACTACCTCACCGTCTTCCAGGACCCCACGTTCTGGCCGGCGCTGGCCAACACCGCCACGTTCACGCTCGTGTCGATCGTCTTCCAGTACTCGATCGGCATGGCCCTCGCGGTGTTCTTCTTCCAGCGGTTCCCGCTGTCCGCGACGCTGCGCGCGCTCTTCCTCGTGCCGTGGCTGCTGCCCCTGCTCGTCTCCGCGTCCGCGTGGTCGTGGATGCTGAACTCGGACTCGGGCGTCGTCAACTACCTCCTCAGCCTCCTCGGCGTCGACGCGGTCAACTGGCTCACCTCGCCGCAATGGGCGCTGGTGTCGGTGCTCATCGCCAACATCTGGATCGGCGTGCCCTTCAACCTCGTCATCCTCTACAGCGGCCTGCAGAACATCTCGAGCGACATCTACGAAGCGGCATCCATCGACGGAGCCAACGCCTGGCAGAAGTTCTGGCGTATCACCTTCCCGCTGCTGCGCCCCGTCTCGGCCATCACGATCCTGCTCGGGCTCGTCTACACGCTGAAGGTGTTCGACATCATCTGGATCATGACCCGCGGCGGTCCCGGGTCGAGCTCGACCACCTTCGCCATCTGGTCGTACCGGTTGGGCTTCGGCTCTGCCCTGCCCGACCTCAGCCCCGCGGCGGCGGTCGGCAACCTGCTCATCGTGATCGCCCTGGTCTTCGGGCTGATCTACATCCGCGCCCAGCGCCGACTGGAGGTCTGATCATGAGGCGTCGTCCCTGGTGGATCACGGCGATCGGCATCGTCCTGACCGCGATCATGCTGTTCCCGATCTATTGGATGATCAATGTGTCGCTCACCCCGCAGAGCGACATGCGCAAGTCGCCGCCCGACCTGTTTCCGCTGACCCCGACGTTCGAGGGGTACGAGAAGGTCCTCTCGGACCAACTGCCGTACCTCGGCACGAGCTTCGTCATCGGTATCGGCACCGTCGTGCTGACGCTGCTGCTGTCGGCCCCGGCCGCCTACTCGCTCGCGAAGCTCCGTCCGCGGGGTGGGAACGCGCTCAGCTTCGCGCTGCTCATCGCCCAGATGATCCCCGGGATCATCATGGCGATGGGGTTCTACGCGATCTACCTGAACGCCGGGATCCTCAACTCCGTGCCGGGCCTGATCCTCGCCGACTCCACCCTCGCGGTGCCGTTCGGCGTGCTCATCTTCACCGCGTTCATGCGCGGCATCCCCGATGAGCTGCTCGCCGCGGCGCGCATCGACGGCGCGGGAACCTGGCGCACGTTTCGCTCGATCGTGCTGCCGGTCAGCCGCAACTCGATCGTGACGGTCTCGCTGTTCGCGTTCCTGTGGTCGTGGTCCGACTTCATCTTCGCCTCGACCCTGAACAGCGGCGGCAAGCTCCAGCCCATCACGATCGGCATCTACCGCTACATCGGCAACAACAACCAGGAGTGGAACGCGATCATGGCGACCGCCGTCGTGGCATCCATTCCCGCCGCTGTGCTGCTCATCCTCGCCCAGCGCTACGTCGCGGCCGGTGTGACCGCCGGCGCCGTCAAAGACTGACCCCCGAAAGGCTCTCCGTGTCGCACCCCTCCCTGCCCACGTTCGACGTGCGCGAAATCCCCTTCAGCTTCCGCGGCTCGTGGCTCGACCTGTCGCCCGTCGTGGGTCTTCACCGCCAGGTCGACGACGTGCACCTCGTGTCGCACGTCAACGGCATGCACGCCGTCCTCCGCCTCACCCCCACGGTCGACGGGGAGCGGATGGATGCCACGACCCGGGCGGACGCGGCCGCCTTGGCGTGGACGGTGGATGAGCGTGTCGTCGCGACCGCCGTGTTCGAGTCGGTGGACATCGTGCGCATCGCGGGCGAGGGGGCGGACTTCACGCTCGCCGACGCGGTCGAGGAGCTCACGCCCTTCACCGGGTCGTACTTCTTCCGGGATCCGCTCGACGAGGCGTTCGTCTTCACCTCGTACGAGACCGGTCGGCGGTATCGCGTCACCGTTCTGGCGGGCGTCGTCTCGGCGGAAGGGGTGGAGGCGCTCGGCCAGAGCGCACGCTCCCTCACCGTGGGCGGTGCGGACGGGTGGGAGATCGCGATCGAGCAGATCGAGGCGGCGGCCCCCGCCTACCGGGCGGCAGAGGCGTTCGGCGAGGTCCGCGCGCGCGTCGCGGCCGAGTTCACGGACTACCTCGACACGATCGCGGGGTGGCGGACCGACGCGACACCCGCCGTCGCCCGCGCGGCCTACGTGCTGTGGTCGGCCACCGTGGCCCCGGCCGGATTCGTCACCCGCGAATCGGTGCTCATGTCGAAGCACTGGATGGACAAGGTGTGGAGCTGGGACCACACCTTCAACGCCCTCGCTCTGGCCCCGGGGCTCCCCGACGCGGCGATCGACCAGTTCTTCGCCCCGTTCGATCACCAGGATGCCGCGGGCGCGATGCCCGACTCGATCACGCACTCCGAGGTGCTCTACAACTACGTGAAGCCCCCGATCCACGGGTGGGCGTGGGCGAAGCTGCGCGAACGCCTCGCGCGTCCCCTCACCGAGGACGAGATGTTCGCCGGGTACACCCGCCTCTCCCGGTGGTCGCGGTTCTGGCTGGACTACCGCACAACACCCGGCCGGGAGCTGCCCTTCTACCAGCACGGCAACGACAGCGGCTGGGACAACTCCACGACCTTCGACCACGACCGCGTGATCGAGGCGCCGGATCTGGCGGCCTTCCTCGTGGTGCAGCTCGACGTGCTCGCCGATCTCGCCGACGAGCTCGGAACCGGCGAGGGTGACGCCTGGCGCGCGGAGCGGGATCGCGTCGAGGGGGCGCTCCTGCGCGACCTGCTGGACGATGAGGGCTTCTTCGCCGTCGGCGCACTGAGCGGGATGGTGAGCAAGCGGTCCAGCCTGCTGAACCTCCTGCCGGTCCTCGCCTCCGACCGCTTCGCGTCCGACGTGTCCGAGGCGTTGGCTGCGCGCATCGCCGCGCACCTGACCCCCTGGGGGCCGGCGACCCAGCTCCTGGAGACCCCCGAGTACGAGGACGACGGCTACTGGCGCGGCCCGATCTGGGCGCCCTCGACGATGCTCATCGAGGAGGGGCTGCGTCGCGGCGGACACGCCGAGTTGGCCGACACGATCAACGAGCGCTTCCGCGCGCTGTGCGAGAAGTCGGGCTTCGCCGAGAACTTCGACGCGCGGACGGGCGCGGGACTGCGCGACCGCGCGTACACCTGGACCGCGAGCGTCTACCTCGTCTTCGCGCACGAGCACACGCTCCGCGCCGCCGGGGCTGACGCGTGACCGTGCACTTCCGGGTCGAGGGCACGCGGCTCGTCTGGCGCGGCGACGGCGAGACCGTCGTCGTGGAACCGTGGGGACGCGACAGCGTGCGCGTGCGGTCCCGGCTCATGCACGACATCGTCGACCACGACTGGGCGCTTCTTCCTCCCGCCCACGCCGAAGCCGACATCGAGGTCGAGGGGGACACGGCGACCCTGACGAACGGTCGACTGCGCGTGGTCGCGACCTCGCGCAGCGGCATCCAGCTACAGACCGGGTACGACCGCAACTTCTGCCACCTCGCCTTCTTCGACGTCGACGGACGGTTGCTCTTCCAGGAGAGGGATGCCGGGGGCTCCCTCGCGCTGGTCGCCCGCGAGCATCGTCCGATCCCCGGTGGCGACGTGCGCCTGACCGCGTCGTTCGAGAGCGCGGCCGACGAGCGGCTGTACGGAATGGGGCAGTACCAGCAGGACGTGCTCGACCTGAAGGGCTGCACCCTCGAGCTCGCGCACCGCAACTCGCAGTCGAGCGTTCCCTTCGTGCTCTCGGACCGGGGGTACGGCTTCCTCTGGCACAACCCGGCGATCGGACGCGCGACGTTCGCGGCGAACGGCACGCAGTGGTTCGCCGAGTCGACCGAGCAGCTCGACTACTGGGTGACGGCCGGAGCCACCCCGCGGGACATCTCACGCGCCTACGCGGATGCCACCGGTCACGCCCCGATGATGCCCGAGCGCGGCCTCGGGTTCTGGCAGTGCAAGCTGCGGTACTCCTCGCAGGAGGAACTGCTCGCCGTCGCACGCGAGCACAAGAGGCGGGGCCTCCCGCTCGACGTCATCGTCGCCGACTTCTTCCATTGGCCGAAGATGGGCGACTTCCGCTTCGAGGAGGAGTTCTGGCCCGACCCCGCGGCGATGGTGCGCGAGCTCGACGAGCTGGGTGTGGAGCTGATGGTCTCGGTGTGGCCGCAGGTGTCGCTCGAGAGCGAGAACTACGCGCACATGAAGAAGGAGAACCTCCTCGTCCGCGCCGAACGCGGTCTCGACGTGCACATGTCGTTCGAGGGGCCGAGCGCCTTCCTCGACGCGACGAATCCGCGGGCACGCGCCTTCGTGTGGGAGAGGTGCCGGGAGAACTACGGCGGTCACGGCATCCGCACCTTCTGGCTCGACGAGGCCGAGCCCGAGTACGGCCTCTACGACTACGACAACTTCCGCTACCACGCCGGCTCGGTGCTGCAGGTGGGCAACCTGTATCCCCAGCACTACGCGCGGGCGTTCGCCGAGGGGCAGTGGGGCGACGGCGAGACCGAGGTCGTGAACCTCCTCCGCACGGCGTGGGCGGGTAGCCAGCGCTACGGCGCGTTGGTGTGGTCGGGCGACATCGCCTCGACGTTCGCGGCGTTGCGGGCGCAGGTGACGGCGGGCATCCACATGGGCGTCGCTGGCATCCCCTGGTTCACCACCGACATCGGCGGGTTTCACCACGGGGATCCGGATGCCGAGGACTTCCGCGAACTGCTCGTCCGCTGGTTCCAGTTCGGGACGTTCTGCCCGGTCATGCGCCTGCACGGCGATCGGCTGCCGACGACGCCCGTGCACGCGGCCGACGGCTCGCGGCGCTCGCCCAGCGGCGGGCCGAACGAGGTGTGGAGTTTCGGCGACGCGGTCGCCCCGGTGCTCGAGCGGTACCTCTTCGCTCGCGAGGCCCTGCGTCCGTACACGCGCGAGGTCATGCGCGATGCGCACGGGGACGGGCAGCCCGTGCTGCGCGGACTGTTCCACGAGTTCCCCGGCGACGAGCGCTGCTGGGACGTGAAGGACCAATACCTCTTCGGCCCCGACCTGCTCGTCGCGCCCGTGATGGAGCCCGGCGCGCGCTCGCGGAACGTGGTGCTGCCCGCGGGAGCGGAGTGGACCGACCTCTGGAGCGGGGAGGTGTTCACCGGCGGCGGCGAGGTCGAGGTCGAGGCGCCGCTCGACCGGATCCCGGTCTTCGTCCGCGACGGCGCCCAGCCCGAGGTGGTCGCGGCGGTGCGGGCGGCGCTCTTGGCCGGCTGAGGCGGCGCGGGCGTACGCGAGGCCGTAGGGGTTCGGTGCGCCGACGGTGATGAACGCCATTTCGTCGCGGAAACGCGGTGTCGTGGCGTTTCTCGCCCGGGATCGCGTTTATCGAGGTGAGGCCTGTAACGGCAGAGGACCCCGGATGCCGTGGCATCCGGGGTCCGTCCGTACGAGAGGCTCAGGCCAGCAGCGGCACCGCCCCCACCAGCACGCCGACGGCGAGCATGACGAGCGAGACGACCGTCGCGCGCCACAGCACCTTCTTGTGGTGGTCGCCGAGGTTGACGCCGGCGAGCGAGACGAGCAGCAGGATCGCGGGCACCAGCGGGCTCTGCAGGTGCACCGGCTGACCGGTGATCGAGGCGCGGGCCATCTCGACGGGGGTGATGCCGTAGTTGGCGGCGCTCTCGGCGAGCACCGGCAGGATGCCGAAGTAGAACGCGTCGTTCGACATGAAGAACGTGAACGGGATCGACAGCACGCCCGTGATGACGGCGAGGAACGGGCCCATCGACGAGGGGATCACCTGGGTGATCCACGCGGCCATCGCGGTGACCATGCCCGTGCCGTTGAGCACCCCCACCAGGACACCGGCGGCGAGGACCATCGACACCACGCCGACGATGCTCGGCGCGTGGGCGACGATCTCATCGGCCTGGCCGCGCAGCTTCGGGAAGTTCACGATGAGGGCGACGGCCGCGCCGACCATGAAGACGAACGCCAGCGGGAAGATGTCCATCACCAGCAGCACCATGACGGCCACGGTGAGCGCGAGGTTGAACCAGATGAGCTTCGGGCGGAGGGTGGCGCGGTTCGGGTCGAGCATCGTGTCGGCCATCGCGGTGTCGGCGGTGTCGACGAGCTGGGTCGCGGCGACGGCGTCGCGCCCGCCACGGACGGTGACGATGTTGCCGGTGCGCAGCGAGGCCACCGCGCCGGGCTTGGGCTCCGCGCCGCGGAACAGCTTCGGCGCGCCGAGGCGACCGAAGCCGCCGGGGGCGTCGAGCTTCGAGGTGTCGACGGCGCCGGCGAGACGCTTGCGCTCGGCGAGGCCCAGGAACCAGGCGAAGGCGAGCGAGACGACGAGACCCGCGGCCAGCGAGGGGATCATCGGCACGAAGACCTCGGTGGGCTGCAGCCCCAGCGCGGTCGCGGCGCGCACGGTCGGGCCGCCCCACGGGACGATGTTCATCGTGCCGTTCATGAGACCCGCCACGCAGGTCAGCACGACGGGGCTCATCCCCAGGCGCAGGTACAGCGGCAGCATCGCCGAGGTCGTGATGATGAAGGTCGTCGAGCCGTCGCCGTCGAGGGAGACGGCACCCGCGAGGATCGCCGTGCCGAGCACGATCTTGGCCGGGTCATCGCCCAGCACGCGCGTGATCACGCGGATCAGCGGGTCGAACAGGCCGACATCGATCATGATGCCGAAGTACATGATCGCGAACATCAGCAGGGCGGCCGTGGGGGCCATCTTGCTGATCGCGTCGATCACCATGTCGCCGAGGCCCAGTCCCGCTCCGGCGATGAGTCCGAAGATCGTCGGGACGACGATGAGGGCGACCATCGGGGTGAGGCGCCGCGTCATGATCAGGGCCATGAACGACAGGACCATGAGGAAGCCGAGGGCCACGAGCACCCCGTCGGCGGGTGTGTACGCCACCGGGTACTCGGCCGTGTCGGCCGCAAGGATCAGGGGGGTCATCGCGACTCCTTCGTCGTGACGGGCGCGAATCTCGCGCTGTCGATCCGGTGACACTACGGATGCCGAAAGCCCGACCGCGCGCTTGCTCGCATTGCGCGGGGTTATGCGCGTACCGTGTGTTCTGCGCATTTCGCGCACGCCGCCGCCGGCATGGCCCCCGCGACGGCGACCGAGGGCTCGGAGGTGCGCGTGCGGTTCGCCACACGGATGCTCGTGGTGCAGGTCGCCACCCAGGTCGCGGTCGTCGCCGTCTGCACCGCCGTCTTCGCCTGGCTCGGCGTGCAGCAGCTCAAAGCCGAGGCCGACTCCTCCGCGCTGAACATCGCGCGCTCGGTCGCCGAAGCCCCGGAGGTGCGCGACCTCGTCGCCGCCTACTCCGCCGATCCCGGGACCCCGGATGCCGCGGGCCTGCGCGACGGTCTGCTCCAGCGGTACGCGGTCGACGTCACCAGCCGCACGGAGGGTCTGTTCGTCGTGATCACCGACGACCACGGCATCCGTCTCGCCCATCCCGACCCGGATCGCCTCGGTCAGGTCGTCAGCACGAGCTTCGCCGACGCGCTCGCCGGACGCGAGGTCGTCACGTGGGAGACCGGAACGCTGGGGGAGTCCGCGCGCGCGAAAGTCCCCGTGTACCCGCCCGACGGAGGCGCCCCGGTCGGCGAGGTGAGCGTCGGCTTCGAGCGCGCGAGCGTCTTCGACGACCTGCCCGCCCTCGTCGCCGGGATCGGCGTGGCCGTGGCGCTCGCCGTCGCCATCGGCGCGGTGGTCGCTCTCCTCATGCGCCGTCGCCTCGAGCGGCTCACGCTCGGCGTCCAGCCCGAGGAGCTCGTCGCGCTCGTGCAGACCCAGACCGCCGTGCTCGAGGGAGCCGACGAGGGGGTCCTCGCCGTCGACGAGGCGGGGGTCGTGCGCGTGTGCACCACCACCGCCGAGCGTCTCCTCGGGATCACGGATGCCGTCGGCCGTCCCCTCGCCGACCTCGACCTCCCGCCGGCCGTGGCGACGGCTCTCGCCGGGGCCGGGGCGAGCACGGGGCTGCCCGTCGAGGGTCGCGTCGTGTTCATCGACGTGCGTCCCGTGCGCCGCGGTGCCCGGGCGCTGGGCCGCGTGGCGGTCCTGCGCGACCGCACCGACGTCGCCGCGCTCTCGGGAAGGCTCGACAGCGTCCGCGCGATGGGCGACGCGCTGCGCGTGCAGCGGCACGAGAACGCCAACCGCCTGCACGCGGCGGTCGGACTGCTCGACGCGGGCCGCACGGCCGAGGCCCGCGCGTTCCTGGCCGACCTCGTCGACCGCGGGTCGGTGGACTGGGCCGTCCCCGGCATCGACCTCGTCGGCGACGCGATGCTGCAGTCCTTCCTCGGCGCGAAGGCGCTCGCCGCGCGCGAGCGGGGAGTGATCCTGCGCGTCTCCGACGACACGTACCTCCGCGGCACCGTCGACGACGTGGAAGACGTCGTGGCCGTGCTGGGCAACCTCGTCGACAACGCCGTGACCGCCACGGCATCCGGTCCCGAACCCCGCGAGGTCGAGGTGGCCGTGCTCGGCGACGGCGACGCGATCGTGCTCACGGTGGCCGACACCGGCGGCGGCATCGCCGATGTCGAGGCCGCTTTCGCCCCGCGCGAGCGCGACGACGACCCGGCGGCGATCCACGGCCTCGGCATCGGGCTGCCGCTCTCGCGCGAGTTCGCGCGACGTCGAGGAGGGGACGTCTGGGTCGTCGACCCGGGCGGTGACGGTCGCGGGGCCGTGGTCGCCGCGCGTCTCCCCGGAGTCCTGCGAGGAGAGAACGAATGACCGACATCCGCGTCCTCGTGGTGGACGATGACTTCCGCGTGGCGGGACTCCACCGCGACGCCGTGGCCTCCCGCCCCGGCTTCGTCGCCCTGGAGCCCGCGCGCACGGTGGGCGAGGCTCGTGCCGCGCTCGCCGCGCACCGCCCCGACCTGCTCGTGGCCGACGTGTACCTGCCCGACGGCGACGGCATCGAGCTCGTGCGCTCAGCCGGGATCGACGCCTTCGTCCTGTCGGCGGCGACGGATGCCGAGACCGTGCGTCGCGCCTTCACCGCCGGCGCCCTCGCCTATCTGGTGAAGCCGTTCGACACCCGCGTGCTGGCGGAGCGCCTCGACCGCTACGCCCGGTACCGCAATCTCCTCACGAGCGCGCGGCCGCTCTCGCAGGATGACATCGACCGTGCGGCATCCGTCCTGCGCGGGGAGCGCGAGGGCCCCTCGCTCGCGCGCTCGGCGACCGAGCAGACGGTGCTCGCGGCGCTCGGCGGCGACGAGGCGTCGGCGTCGGAGGTTGCCGAGCGCATCGGCGTCTCGCGCGCGACGGCGCAGCGTCACCTGACGGCGCTCGCCGAACGGGGCCTCGTGCAGGTGAGTCTGCGCTACGGATCGACGGGCCGCCCCGAGCACCGGTTCCGCGCCGGGGCCTGACCCACCGTCGCCGCACCCGCCGCGCGACCCTGTCCCGCTTTCGGCTGCCGGAAGGCCTCCCCGCCGACCGAAGGGGGACGCGCGAGGCCGGACGGATGCCGCCGCGCTCAGGCCTCCAGCACGGCCCACCCGCGCGGACCCAGGTCGATGCGCCCGTCCCGCGGCGAAACCTCGCCGGCGACCACCGCTCGCCCGTCCGCGACCGGAAGCGACACCGGCGAGTCGCCGATGTTCAGCGCGACCACGACCGCGTCGTCACCGATCGCGGTCCGCAGCGCGAGAGCGGTGTTCGCGACCTCGATCACGTCGGTGTGTGCGCGCCAGAGCCAGGGCTTCCGGCGGCGCAGCGCGATGAGCGCGCGGTGGGCGTCGAGGATCCGCTCATCGGGGTCGACATCGTCGGGCGCAGCGGGAAAAGCCGGTCGCACCGCATCGTCGCCCCCGACGCGCTCCTCCTTCACCCCGGTCCACCCGAACTCGTCGCCGGCGTAGACCGACGGCGTCCCGGCGACCGTGAACAGCACGGCGAGGGCGTGCGGCACCAGGTCGCCGCCCACCGCCGAGGCGATGCGCGTCACGTCGTGATTGCCCACGAAGGTCTGCGGCACGAACGTCGAGAGCAGCTCATCGTGCCGTTCGATCGCGTGGCTCAGCTCGAAGAGGTTGCGGTCGGCGATGCCGTGCCAGATCCCCTGCCACAGTTCGTACTGCGTGAGCGCGTCCATCGTGGACTCCCGCACGATCGTCGGGGCGTCCCCGTGGATCACCTCGCCGAGGAACCACGCGTCGGGAAAGCGCTCGCGCACCCGGGGCAGCACCTGCGCCCAGAACGACGACGGCACCGCGTACGCGGCATCCAATCTCCACCCGTCGATCCCCCGCTCGAGCCAGTGGCACATGACCTCGACGACGAGGTCGACCACGGCGGGGGAGGAATGATCCAGCGCGACGAGGGCGTCGTGCCCCTCGAACACCTCGGCGTCGAACCGCCCGTCGACCCAGCGGCCGCGGAACAGGCTCGGTGCGTCCTCGGCCAGGTCTCGGAACGCCGCGTGACCGCGACCGACGTGGTTGAACACCCCGTCCAGGAGGACCCGGATGCCACGCTCCCGCGCCGCCGCGACGAGCCGGTCGAAATCCTCCTCGTCGCCCAGTCGCGGGTCGATGCGGAAATGATCGACGGTGTCGTAGCCGTGCGTCTCTGACGCGAACACCGGCCCCAGCAACAGGCCGTTCAGACCCAGCGCGATGACGTGGTCGAGCCACGGCGCGAGCCGGTCCAGACGGTGCTCGGGGGCGGCATCCGGATCCACGCTCTCGCGGATCGGCGCGCCGACGAACCCCAGCGGGTAGACGTGCCACCAGATCACATGCTCGGGCCACGCGGGCATCCGGTCTCCTCTCGATCGGGGGTGAGACCGTGTCGACGCTATCCGCCCCACGGGTCCTCGCGAGGGGGCTTGTCAGCGTCCGCGCTCCGCCGCGCCCGCCCGCGCCCACAGCGCCGCCGCTTGCGTGCGACTCTCCACGCCGAGCTTGGTCAGCACCCGTCCGACATGCGTCTTGACGGTGGGGAGCGACAGGAAGAGCTCGGCCGAGATCTCGGCGTTCGACGCCCCGCGCGCCACGGCGGCCGCCACCTCGCGCTCGCGAGGCGTCAGCGACGAAAGGGCCTCCCGCTCCGCCGCGGTGGGGAGGCGGGTGTGGTCGGCGGCGAGCCGGATGACCTGATCGAGCACGCCCGGCGCGAGCACGGAGCGACCGGATGCCGCTGCCCGCACGGCCGCGACGAGTTCGGCGGGTGGGGCGTCCTTGAGGAGGAACCCGCGCGCGCCCGCGCGCAGCGCGCGGACGACGTCTTCGTCGGCGTCGAAGGTCGTGAGCACGATGATCGCGCGGCTGGGGTCGGCGGCCACCTCGCGCGCGGTCGCGGTCAGGCCGTCGCAGCGCGGCATCCGGATGTCCATGAGCACGACGTCGGGCTGGTGCCGCGCGATGACCGGCCCGGCCTCGAGACCGTCGGAGGCCTCGCCGACCACGTGGATGCCGCGATCCGTGCCGAGCACGAGCCGGAGGCCGGCGCGCACCGAGGGATCGTCGTCGACGACGACCACTCTGACCTCGTCTGCGGCGCTCATGCGACGCTCCACGGGAGGGTGACGTGGACGCGGTGCTCGCTCGGGCCGGGCGTGACCTCGGTCGTCCCGCCGACCGCGCGGGCCCGCTCCTCGATGCCCACGAGCCCGAACCCGCGCGACCCCGACGGCGTCCCGGACACCGGATTCGCGACATCGATCTCGAGGCGATCCCCGGGCTTGCCCGTGAGGAGCAGGCTCACCGGCGCTCCCGGAGCGTGTCGGCGGGCGTTCGTGAGGCACTCCTGGACGATGCGGTACGCGTGGCGGCCGATCACCGGCGCCAGCGTGGCGAGGTCGACCTCGATCCGCGCGTCGACCTCCTGCGCCGTGGCGAGCAGCTCGTCGAGGTCGGCCAGCGTGGGCTGCGGGCTGTCGGTGTCCGCGGCGTCCGGGTCGCGGACGACGGCGAGGATCCCGCGCAGCTCGCCCAGCGCGCCGCGCGCGTTCTCGTGCACGGTCTCCACGGAGGCCGCCCGCTCGCCGTCGTCGAGGTCGTCGCGGTAGCGCAGGGCGCTCGCGTGCATCGCGGTGAGCGACAGGCGGTGGGCGAGCACGTCGTGCATCTCGCGGGCGATGCGGGTGCGCTCGTGGTCGCGCGCCGCGGCCTCGCGAAGACGCTGGTCCTCCTCGACGAGGAGGGCCCGCTCGCGCAGGGACACGACGAGCGCGCGTCGCGCACCGATCGAGATCCCCACGGCGACCGTCGCCGCCAGCACGGCGATCAGGATGCCGACAGTCAGGGCCAGTTCGCCCGCCGGTGCCGGCACGCTCAGCAGGTCGAAGCCGCCCGCCATCGCGCCGGCGGTCGCCGCGATCCAGACGACCACGGCGACCGCGATCTCGCCGGGGCGCCGACGCGTCGCGAGCGAGGCCAGCGCGATGAGAGCAGCGGGGGCGGCGAGCGACGACACGGCGGCGCCCAGAGCCAGCCCCACCGCGACGGCGAGGGGGGCTTTCCGGCGGAAGGGGAGGGCGATGAGCGCGACCAACCCGACGGCGAGATCGAGGAGCACGAGACCGGCGAAGCGCGCGGAGTCGCCGTCCGCGCCGAGGTCGAGGCTGAAGCCGACGTTGATGACGAAGAACAGCAGGCCGGCCGCCGTTGCGACGGCGAGGCGCCGGGCCTCACCCCAGAAGCGGCGGCGGGGAGATGAGGGAGCAGGGGTCATGTCGGCGAGCCTAGGAAGTCGGCTCGGCCCCGCGGATCGTCCGAAGGTCGCACTCTCACACCCGCGCCCGATCCTCGGGCAGGGCGAACACCTCGAGATCGAGCGCGTGAGCGCGGGCCGTCTCGACGGCCGCCGCGACGGCCCCGATCGAGACGATGTCGGCGCCGAGGGTCGAGGCCACGATTCGCGGGGCGGGGAGGTGCAGGGAGTCGGGGAACGCCTCGATCGCCGCGGCGATGATCGGTCCCGCGCCCGCGGCGATCGCGCCCGACACCACCACGCGCTCCACGTCGAAGAGGCTGCCGAACGTCGCCGCCACCCCGGCGAGCGCCGGCCCCACCTCGCGCGCCACGGCGAGGGCTCCCGCGTCGCCCGCGGCCGCGAGGTCCAGCACGGTCTTGGCGTCGAGGGTGGCGGGATCGAGACCGCGCAGCGCGCTGTCCTCGGGGAGGTCTCCGGATGCCAGCGCCGCCCGCGCCGCATCGACGCACCGCGGGGCGAGGCCCCACGCGCTGCCGACGCCCTCGACCCGGTCGAAGGCCACCGTCTCTCCCGCGCCGCCGTGTGCGCCGCGCAGGAGGTGACCGTCGACGCTGATGCCCGCTCCGAACCGTTCTCCGGCGAGGAGGGCGACGAAGTCGTCGCAGCCCACCGCGGCCCCGTGCGTCCGTTCGGCGACGGCGGCGAGCGTGGCGTCGTTCTCGACGCGGACGGCGGGTGCCCATGCGGCGAAGGTGTCGACGAAGCCGGGGTTCATCCGCGCCCAGAAGCCGTCGTGATGGACGGGGGAGCGCCCGGCGCGATCCACCGGCGCCGGGACGCCGACGCACAGGGCCACGATGTCGGTGCGCGCGCGCCGTGCCCGCTTGAGGGTCGCGTCCACCGTCGCCTCCGCGGCGCGGCGGCGGCGCTCGGGCGAGTCGAGCTCGGGATCGACGGTGAGCCGCGAGGTCGCGAGGGTCGTGCCGCGGAGGTCGGCGACCGTGGCCGTCAGGTGTCCGCGCCCGGCGTCGACGCCCACGACCGTGCCCGCGCCGGGTTGGAAGGCGAAGCGCCGCGCGGGGCGGCCCTTGGAGTACTCGCCGACTGCGCGGGCGTTGGGCATCTCCGCGAGCAGCCCGCGCGCGGTGAGCTCGTCGAGGACGTCGATCGCCGTCGAGCGGGTCAGCCCGACCGCCGCGATCACGTCGCTCGCGGTGAACGCGTCCTCGTCCCAGACGCGGGTCAGCACCGCGTCGAGGTTGTGGCGGCGGAGCGACGGCGTCGTCGTCATGGCATCCATCGGCTCTCTTGACCCCCCTGAGTTCTCCTGCAATACTGCCTGCACGACATTGATTTGGCGAGTAGATTTACTGCTCATCACAACATATTCGCAGTGCGGCGAAGGAGGAACCAGGTGTCGACGAAGAGCAGGGCGGGCCGACGATGGCTCGCGGCGACCGCGGTGGGGGTGCTCGGAGCGGCGATGCTGGCCGGCTGCTCCAGCGACGGTCGCGAGACGATCCGCTTCACCTTCAGCAAGCGCGAGGCGCTGGCGTTCATGAACGAGGTGGTCGCCGAGTACAACGCCTCGCAGGACAAGGTGCGCGTCGAGATGGACAGCTCGGGCGTCGACGTCGTGTCGGCGAGCTTCGTGCGCGGCAACCCGCCCGATATCATGCTCGCCAACTACAACTACGAGGTTGCGAGGTTCGTCCAGCGCTGCGCCCTCACCGATCTCAGCGGCACCGCAGCCGCCGGAACCGTCCGCGACGACCTGCAGCCGCTCATGGACCAGTACGGCTCCTGCGAAGGGCGAACCAGCGCCCTGCCGTACTCGGTGATGGCGGCATCGGTCATCTACAACAAGCAGATCTTCGACCAGCTCGGGCTCCCGGTGCCCACCACCTACGACGAACTCATCCAGGTCGCCGAAACCCTGAAGCAGAACGGTGTGACCCCGTTCTACGGCACTTTCAAAGACGATTGGACCGTCGCCCAGGGCTGGTACGACTACGCGGTCGGCGGCTCGATGGACGTCGTCGACTTCTTCGACGGGCTCGCGGCCGAGGGCGACGAGGTCGGGCCCTCCTCGGCGGTGTCGTTCGAGAAGGACTTCACCGAGCCGATGGGCCGCATGATGCAGCTCGCGCAGAACTACACGAATCCGGATGCCGAGAGCCGGGCCTACGGCGACGGCAACCTCGCGTTCGCCCAGGGCGAGGCGGCGATGTATCTGCAGGGTCCGTGGGCGCTCGGTGAGATCGCGAAGACCGCACCCGATCTCCCCGTCGGCACGTTCCCCCTGCCCATGACCGACGACCCCGCCGACCTGAAGGTGCGGGTCAACATGGACCTCGCCGCGATCATCCCCGAGGCCTCGCAGCACCAGGACGCCGCTCGCGACTTCCTCGAGTACCTCTATCAGCCGCGGGTCATCGAGGCGTACAACGAGTCGCAGCTCGGCTTCGCGCCCACGAAGGACGCACCCGCTCCGAGCGACCCCCGCGTCGCCGGGATGATCCCGTACTACGAGGAGGGACGCATCTACCAGGGCGCCTCCGTCCTCGTGCCCAAGACCATCCCGACCTTCAACTACGCCCAGGCGATGATCTTCGGGGCCTCGCCCGAGAGCACGCTGCGCACGATGGACGAGGACTGGTCGCGACTCGCGTTCCGCCAGCCGCCCGCCTCGACGAACGACGCATCCGGTGAGGAGGCCGCGCGATGACCACCACAACCACGATCGTCACGGGCGGGAAGGCGACCGCGCGTCGCAGCACCCGCCGCGTCGAGCCGATCTACTACTTCTTCCTGCTGCCCACGCTCGTGCTGTTCACCCTCGCGATCACGGTGCCCGGCATCATCGGCATCTTCTTCAGCTTCACCGACTCGATCGGGCTGGGGGAGTGGCACTTCACCGGGTTGACCAACTACATCGCGATCTTCAGCGACCCCGCGATCCTGCAGAGCTACCTGTTCACGTTCGGGTTCTCGGTCGCCACCGTCATCGTCGTCAACATCGCGGCGTTCCTGCTGGCGGTGGGCCTGACCGCGCAGATCCGTTTCAAGAAGGCGCTGCGCACGGTCTTCGTGATCCCGATGGTGATCTCCGGCATCATCATCGCCTACGTCTTCAACTTCCTCTTCAGCAACTCGGTGCCCGAGGCGGGAGCCGCTCTCGGCATCCCGTGGCTCGAGACGAGCCTGCTGGCCAACCCCGACCTCGCGTGGGTCGCGATCGTGATCGTGACCGCGTGGCAGGCGATCCCGGGCACGCTGCTCATCTACATCGCGGGACTGCTGTCGGTCCCGGGCGACGTGTACGAGGCCGCCGGCCTCGACGGGGCGAGCAAGACCCAGCAGCTGCTGCGCATCACGCTGCCGCTCGTGGCCGGGTACGTCGTGATCAACGTCATCCTCGGCTTCAAGGGCTTCCTCAACGCCTACGACATCATCGTCGGCCTCACCGGCGGCGGTCCCGGCACCGCGACCCGCAGCGTCGCGATGTCGATCATCCTCGGCTTCAACGGCGGCGACTACGCCTACCAGATGGCGAACGCGGCGCTGTTCTTCGTCGTCGCCATCGTCATCTCGCTCCTCCAGCTCTCGCTGACCCGGGGAAGGAACACCCTGTCATGACCGCTCTGAACCAGCCCGCGCTCGCCGTCGAGCAGGCCGAACTCTCCCTCCCCGCGGCAGAACGCCCGCGACCCCGCTTCCGGCGCGTCGGCAGGGAACGGGTGAACTGGTCGACGACGACCATCCTCGTGCTCTGCTCGCTGACCGTGCTGCTGCCGCTGTACGTGACGGTCTCGATGGCGCTGAAGAGCGGCACCCAGGTCGTCGACGGCAACGCGTTCTCGTTCCCCTCGCCGATCAGCTTCGACGGGTTCGTCCAGGCGTGGACGCTGACCAAGTTCCCGGTGGGCCTGGCGATCTCGCTGCTGGTCACCGCCGGCACCGTCGTGGCGACGATCATCCTCGCGGCCTTCGCCTCGTACGCGATCGCCCGCAACTGGGACCGCAAGCTCTTCCGCTACTCGTTCTTCTACCTGCTCGCGGCGATGTTCATCCCGTTCCCCGTCGTGGCTCTGCCGCAGATCCAGCTGACCGGCCGGGTCGGACTCGACAACCCGGTCGGCGTGATCCTGCTCGCCACGATGTTCCAGCTGAGCTTCAGCGTGCTGCTGTTCACGGCGTTCCTGCGCTCCATCCCGCTGGAGCTGGAGGAGAGCGCGCGCATCGACGGCGCGACCACCTGGCAGACGTTCTGGCAGCTGATCTTCCCGCTGCTCGCCCCGATGAGCGCGACCGTCGGCATCTTCGCGTTCCTCTACGCATGGAACGACTTCATGATGCCGTCGCTGATCATCAGCGATCCGGCCCTGCAGACCCTGCCGGTGCGGCAGAACCTGTTCCAGACGCAGTTCAGCAACAACTACAACGTCGCCTTCGCGTCGTACCTCATGGCCATGGCCCCCGCGATCGTCGCCTACCTCTTCACCCAGCGCTGGGTGATGGCGGGCGTCACGCAGGGCGCCATCAAGGGCTGACCGACCATCCCCTCGAAAGGACAACCGTGACCACCACCGCACCCTCCGTGTCGTCCCGCGACCTCTCCGACGCCCCCGACTGGTGGCGCCAGGCCGTGGTCTATCAGGTGTACCCGCGCAGCTTCGCCGACAGCGACGGCGACGGCCTCGGTGACATCCGCGGCATCACGTCGCGCGTGCCGTACCTCGCCGAACTGGGGGTGGATGCCATCTGGCTGAGCCCCTTCTACCCCTCCGACCTCGCCGACGGGGGCTACGACGTCGCCGACTATCGCGACGTCGACCCGCGGCTGGGGACCCTGGCCGACATGGACGAGCTCATCGCGCAGCTGCACGCCCACGGCATCCGGATCGTCGTCGACATCGTGCCGAACCACACCTCCGACAAGCACGTGTGGTTCCAGGAGGCCCTGGCCGCCGGTCGCGGGTCGGCCGCACGCGAGCGGTACATCTTCCGCGAGGGCACCGGGGTCGACGGCTCCGAGCCGCCCACCGACTGGGAGTCGCTCTTTGGCGGCTCCGCGTGGGAGCGGGTCGCCGACGGGCAGTGGTACCTGCACAACTTCGACGTCTCGCAGCCCGACCTGAACTGGGCGAACCCCGAGGTGCGGGCCGACTTCGTGAAGACGTTGCGGTTCTGGAGCGACCGCGGTGTCGACGGCTTCCGCATCGACGTCGCGCACATGTTGACCAAGGACCTCACCGAGCCCCTGCTCTCGCGCGCCGAGCTCGACGCCCTTCCGCAGGACGGCAACCACCCGATGATCGACCGCGACGACGTGCACGAGGTCTACGCCGAGTGGCGCGCGGTCTTCAACTCGTACGACCCGCCGCGTACCGCCGTCGCCGAGGCATGGGTGCATCCCTCGCGCGTGCCGCTGTACGCGAGCGCCGAGAGCCTGGGGCAGGCCTTCAACTTCGACCTGCTCGAAGCCGACTTCGACCCTGCGCAGTTCCGCCGGATCGTCGCCGACAACCTCGCGCTCGCCGCGGAGTCGGGATCCTCGACCACGTGGGTGCTGTCGAACCACGACGTCGTCCGGCACGCCACGCGGTACGGACTTCCGGATGCCGAGCGCGGCGCCGACGGCCGCCCCACGCTCAAGCACGGCAACGAATGGCTGCTCTCCGGGGGGCGCTCGCCCGCCCTCGACGCCGCGCGCGGCGAGCGTCGCGCGCGTGCCGCAGCGACCTTCGTGCTGGGGCTGCCGGGCTCGGCGTACCTGTACCAGGGCGAGGAGCTGGGCCTGCACGAGGTCGCGGAGATCCCCGATGTCGACCGTCAGGACCCGACGTTCTTCCGCAGCCCCGGAATCGATCAGGGTCGGGACGGATGCCGCGTCCCCCTGCCCTGGACCGAGGACGGCCCCGCCTTCGGCTTCGGCGCGGCCGGGGCGCACCTCCCGCAGCCGGAGTGGTTCGGCACGTACGCCGTGGACCTCCAGGACGGTGACCCGGCCTCGACGCTGTCGCTGTACCGCCGCGCGCTCGATCTCCGGCACACATTGCAGACCGACGAGCAGCTCGCCTGGGTCGAGACCGGCCGCGCCGATGTGGTGGCTTTCGAACGCCCGAACGGCTGGACGGTCGTGACGAACTTCGGCGTCGAGCCGGCCGAGCTCCCCGCGGGCGAGGTGCTCCTGTCGAGCTCCCCGTTCGAGGGCGATGCGCTGCCCGGCGAGACGACGGTCTGGCTCCGCCGCGACTGACCCGCGCGCTTGCGGAGCCCGCATCCGCCGCGTGGACCCCGTCGACTGTCCAAGACACGCCGTAACTCGCTGGGCGGTTGCGGCGTTTCCTGGACGCTCAATCGTGGTGAGTGCGCGCCCACCCCTCGCCACGACGCTCGATCGCGCCCGCTGCGGCGAACGCGTCGAGCCACCCGCCCATGGGCCATACGCCCCAGCGCGCGTGGAACGTCGCCCCGTTGCGGAGGATGTCGTCGAGGTGCTGCCACGGCGGAGACGACACCGGATGCCACTGGTGAAAGGCATCCGCCCCGCCGACCCAGCGCAGCTCGACACCTCGCTCTCGAGCCGTCCACGCGAGGTCGGTGTCCTCCGCGCCGTAGCCCTCGTACCCGGGGTGGAAACCCCCGAGGCGTTCCCAGGCCGCGGGGGTCACCGCGAAGGAGAGCGACCAGAACAGGTCGTACTCCGCCTCCGTCGCGGCCCGCGTCTCGCCGGCCGGCAGTGCGGGTCGCGCGCGATGCGGACGACGGAGAAAATCCAGGTCGGATGCGGATTCCGGGCGCTGGACGCTCGCGAGGTACGTCACCGCCCCGCACAGGAGCGCCTCCGGGGCCGCGCGCGAGGCCGCGCGGTACGCGGGGAGCAGGTCGGGGCCGGGGAGGCAATCCACGTCGAGGAAGACGAGCAGTTCCGCCCCCGCTCCGATCGCCGCCCGCGCGGCTTCATTGCGCCCCTCGCCCACGCGGATTCCGTGCGGCCCCGGCGGCACGTGGAGCGTGTGGATCCCGGCATCCCGGATGCCATCCGGCAGCGTCTCATCGAGCCACGCCTCCACCCGCACGATGTCGCCGGCCACCTCGGCGAGCACGCGGCGCTGGCGCTCGAGGTGCTCGCGACGCGCGGCGGAGGCGACGGTGAGGACGGCGGTTCTCACGGCAGCACCCCCTCCACGGCCGCGGCCATGCGTGCCGCGGCCCCGGCGACCTGCCAGCGCGTCCAATCGGGCTCGTCGTTCGCCGCGCGCTCGATGATCCCGACCAGATCCGCCGCGGAGACATCGGCGTCCGCACGTCGGGCGAGCCCCCATTCCTCAAGGGCGTCTGCGGTCGCCCGCTGCTCGTCGAAGGGACGGTCCTGGGCGATCACGACGGCACGGGCACCGGATGCCGCCAGGTCGGCGACACTGTTCTGCCCGGCCGCGCTGACGACCACGGTGCTCCGGCCGATCAACGGCCAGGGGTCGGCGACCCGGGACGCGTCGTCGTGCCCGACGGCGGTGACGTCCCATCCGCGCCCGGAGAGCAGCGCGGTGACGGATGCGCGCGCCTCGGCCTGGAGCACCCGGCCGAGCAGGAGCACCGAACGGGCCGCGTCCGAGGGCGCCGGCGTCCGCCCGTCGAACCGCGAGATCCCGCCGGTCCAGATCACGCGGTCGCGGTGCTCGGCGAGCCCGGGAACGGGCACCGCTCCGTGCGGCCACGGTGCGACGATGCGGTCGGCGAGGGCGTAGGCGAGGGCATGGGGAGCGTCCGTCCGCGCCCCCGGCTGGGTCACGGCGACCGTTCGCAGCCCCAGGAGTCGCGCGAACGCCACGACCTCGGCGCTGACGTCGACGACGAACGCGCGGAGCGGCCGTTCGGAGGCGGCGCGGGCGATCGTCGCGAGGCGCGCGCGGTGGCCCGGGTGGTCGTGCGGAGCCCAGTGGAGCGCCCCCCGCGCGGTCGGTTCGGCGTCGCGCGGATCGATGACGGTCCCGTCCGCGGCCTCGACGGCGTCGGCATCCGGCGGGAGCGCCACCCACTCGACCGCGGGGTCGAGCGCGGCCGGTCGGGCCATCGACGAGAACGCCACGACGGGAGTCCGCAGGTGCGGCTGCACCGCGAGGAACCGGGCCAGATGGCCGAATCCGTGGTGGTGGACGTACCAGCCGATCACCACGACACCGCCGGCGCGCGCCGTGCGGCGACCGGCTGGGCGACGTGCGACAGCACGCGTTCGACCTCGCGGTAGCGCTGCGCGAGCGAGTGCTGACGCACCGCCGCCCGTCGCGTCCAGACGCGCGTGAAGGGATCGCGAGCCCCTGACGCGGCGAGCTCGGCGGCGGCCTTTCCCAGCGCGACGACGTCGCCCGGCATGACCGTCGCCGATCCCGGCATCCCCGCGAGCACTTCCGACACCCCGCCGATGTCGAAGGCGGCCACGGGCGTACCGGTCGCGAGCGCTTCGGCGATCACCAGCCCGAACGGCTCCTCCCACATCGGGGTCACGAGCGCGACGGCGGACGAGCCGACGAGACGGCACAGGTCGGGCTGGTTCAGCGGTCCGACGTACCGCGCGTGCGGTCCGAGCCGGGGGACGACCTCCTGCTCGAAGTAGTCGACGTCGCCGATCCGCCCGGCCAGCACGATGTGGGCGCCGACGGCGCGAGCGGCTTCGATGGCCAGGTGAGGGGCCTTTTCCGGCACCACACGCCCCGACCACACCCACGACGTTCCGCCGTGGCCACGGGTCCACTGCTCGGTGTCGATCCCGTTGGGGAAGACGAACGCGTCGACCCCCTCCACAGACCAGGCCCGGGCGGTCGCCTGACTGACGGCCACGAAGCGGTGCGGGCTGTCGTGCACGGAGTCGGCGGCCTCGAGCAGGGCCTCGAGCGGTGGGGTGTGCAGGGTGGTGATCACCGGGATGTCGGCCTCATCGCTCCACCGGATGGGCGCCGGATGCAGGCTGTGGTTGTCGACGACGTCGAACAGGTGCCGGTCGGCGATGAGCCGGTCCCGTGCGGCATCGAAGGCGGCATCCACGGCCTGGGCGTACCCGAGCGGATAGTCCGTGTCGGACGACTCCTCCGGCCGCGTCCACTCGGGCGTCGGGAGGCGGAACTCCGGGGTCTCGCCGAGGAAGTCCGAGCCGTCCGCCGCGCACAGCGTGACCTCGTGACCGCGCGCCCGCAGCCAGCGCACACGATCCCAGACGGTCGCCTCGAGCCCGCCCGCGTGGGGCTGTCGCAGGGGATAGCGCGACGGCGCGACGACGAGCACGCGGAGGGGCCGCGATGTGCGCGTCATGCCGCGGCAGCGATCTGCAGGGCCCGGCGGTAGACCCGGACGTGGGCGGCGCGCACGGCGTCGCGCTCGGTCAGACGGTCCGCGTGGCGCCGCGCGACCTCCTCGACCCGTCGCGGCGAGCCCGGGGCCGACCAGGCCGGAGCCGTGGCATCCGTGATCGCGCGGGCGAGGGCGATCGGATCCCCCACCTCGAACGCGTGGAAGTCGTCGGGATGCTGCGCCGCGATGTGCCCCACCCGCGTGCCGATCACGGGGACGGCGAGGTCGAAGCAGAGCTCCGCCCATCCGGACTGCGTGCCGTGCCGGTACGGCAGGAGGCACGCGTCGAGATCGGCGAGCCAGCGCTCCAGCTCGTCGTCGTCCATGCGGCTCCCGCGTTCGATCGTCACCCCGTCCGCGTCCGCCCCGAGAAGACCGACGGATGCCGCCGCCTCTACGTCACGGACCCGCTCGTTCATCCGCACGACGGCCTCGACGCGGGCGCCCTCGGCCCGCAGGTCGGCGATGGCGCGCACGAGGGTCGCGACGGTCCCGACCCCGTCGATGTTCGGTCGCAGGTCGCGCAGGTGCACCCCCACGCGCGTGGTCGTGTGCGGGGTGCCCACGGGTGCGGTCCCGGACGCGAGGAGCGTCGGGTGGGGGATGACGGTCGTGGACCGGCCGTAGTCCCGCCGCACCTCGGCGTCCGCGGAATCGGTCAGGGTGATCAGCTCGGCGGCAGCGGCGGTCAGGACGGCCAGGGCGGCACGGTGCTCCTGCTGCGCGGAGAGCTGGGGGTTCTCCAAGTCGTGGACGGTGTAGACGAGCGGGCGGTTCAGCCGCCGCAGCGTGGCGACCGTCTCCGCCAGTTCGTCGGCGCTGTACGACTCCATCCCGAAGTGCAGGTGCACGAGGTCGAACTCGTCCGCGTGGGCGTCGAGCCAGGCGGGAAGCAGCGCCTGCGGGGGCCACCACTGCCCCTCCGGTGCACCCGGCACCGGGGGATCACCGAGCAGGCGCACCGCGCGGGGATCGGTGACGGCGTCGACGTACGGATGCGACGACGGCACCGCGGCGACGCGGATCGGGGGGATGGGGGGGACGTCGATTCTTTTTCCTCCTCGTGCAGCTGACTTCGCCGGTGCGCGTACCGCATCGACGGAGACATCGCAATGCAACGGGGCGGTTGGGACGACGACGGCACCGACGGATACGTTCACATCATGAGCGGCGGTGAGGGCAGGGCGACAAGCCTTGCGAACCACGATGACCCGGTGGTACCGCGCCGGCGCCACTATGGCGAGTTCTTCGGCGAGACGCCGCTGCCGGCACGGTTCGGGGTGGTCGTCGGCAACTGCCAGGCCGAGTCGCTCCGCCTGGTCATCGCCTCCGATGCGCTCCCCGCCATCCGGATCCCGGCCGTGCACGAGCTGACGGCGACCGAGACCACGCGCCTCCACGAGGTCCTCTCGCGCGCCTCGTTCCTCGTCGCACAACCGGTCCGCGACGACTATCGGGGACTCCCCCTCGGAACCGGGCAGCTGCGCGCGTCGCTCCCGCCCGATGCCCGCGTGGTCCTCGTCCCCTCGATCCGCTACGCGGGCCTGCACCCCTTCCAGGTCGTCCTGCGCCTCCCCGGTTTCGAGGTCGACCCGCCCCTCGTCGCCTACCACGACGTCCGACTCCTGGCCGAGGCAGCGGGGCTCCCGATCGCCCGGGAGCTGCCCACCGCGTCGGTGCGAGAGGTGGCCGCCGAGTCCATCGCCGAGCTGCGCCGGCGAGAGGGGCTGGGCCTCGATGTCGTGGCATCCGACCTGTTCTCTCCCGTCGTCGCCGACCTCGCCCGCACGGTCAACCACCCCGGAAACGCGGCGTTCCTCCCCCTCGGCGAGCGGTTGGTCGCCGCCCTCGGCGCCCCCGGTCGCGCGGTCGACCCGGGCCGGCCGATCCTCGCCGGAGTCCGCGCCCCGCTCGAGGAGTGGGTCGTCGACGCCTGGAGCCTGGATGCCGAGCCCCAGCCCGAGTGGATCGTCGCGGGGGAGCCCCTCGCCGCCGAGGCCGTCGCCGCGGCCCACCGTGCCTGGTACGCCGAGCGCCCCGACTTCGTCGCCGCGGCGGTCACGCGGATCGCCCCGCTCCTGCACCGCTGGCGGGCGGCATGACCGCGCTCGCTCCGGCCCCACCCGTGCTCCTCGTCCACCCCGGTCCCCACGGGGTCGCGGTCTACGCGCGGGAGGTCGCCGCCGCGGTCGCCGAGGTCGCCGCAGCCGCACGATCGGTCGGTCCGGCCGAGATCCTGTCGCTCGAGCCGGGGACGCCGGTTCACGCCCAGGTCACCGATCGGCTGTGGGGAAGCTCGCCCGAAGAGGCCACCGGCCGCGTTCTCGCCCTCGCCGAGCGGCACCCGCTGACGGTCACGCTGCACGACGTCCCCCAAGCCTCCGACGGGGAGCGAAACCGTCCACGGCGTCGGGCGTTCTACGCCGCCGTCGCCCGTGCCGCTATGGCCGTCGCGGTCAACAGCGCGCACGAGCGCACGCTGCTCGCGGAGGAGGGGGTGTGGGACGGCGCCGTCGAGGTGGTGCCGCTCCCGGTCGCCTCGCAACGGGTGCACAGCCGCCCCGAGCCGGACGCGGCCGTCGGCGTGCTCGGGTACTTCTACCCGGGGAAGGGGCACGACGAGGCCCTCGCCGCGACGGCGGCGGCGGGACTGACGCGGCTCGGTGTGCTGGGGCGTGCGTCCGACGGGCACGCCGCCGAACTGGATGCCTTCGTCCGTCGCGCCGCTGATCTGGGGGTGGTCGCGGAGGTCACCGGATGGTTGGACGACGCGGCGATGGCGGCGCGGGCACGCGCGGTCGCGGTGCCCGTCATCGCCCATCGGCACGTCTCGGCGTCGGGTTCGCTGGCCTCGTGGATCGGCTGGGGGCGCCGTCCCGTCGCCGTCCGCAACCGCTACATCGATGAGATGTCCGCGCTGCGTCCGGGCACCCTGTCCGTCGTCGAGCCCGATGCCCTCCCCGCCGCGATCCGCCACGCGTCGGATGATCCGTCCCTGACCTGGCACGGCATCCATCCCGTCCCGTTCGATCGTGCCGACACCGCCCGTGCGTACCTTCGATGGTGGGCCGAGGTGCTGCCGTGAGCGGGCCCGGCTGGGTGATCGGCAATCGCTGGGATGAGCTGGCCGACGCGACCCCGCGCCTCGCCCGAGTCAGTGTCATCGTCACCCACTACGACCAGCAGGCCGAGCTCGACCGCACCCTTCACGCCCTCGCGAATCAGGACTACCCCGCCGGTCTCGTCGAGATCGTCGTCGCGGACGACGGATCGCCGTCGGCCCCGATCGTCCCGGCCGGGGTGCGCGTGGTAAGTCAGCCTGATCGGGGGTTTCGCGCGGCGGCCGCGCGGAATCGCGGCGTCGCGGCCAGCACGGGGGAGATCCTGTGCTTCCTCGACGCCGACACCTCACCCGAGCCCGGCTACGTGCGAGCGATGACGCGACTGCCCGCGCTCCTGCCCGAAGCCGTCACGGTCGGACGGCGCCGGCATGCCGATCTCGAGGGCGTCGACCCGACCGCACCGATCGCCGAGATCGCTCCGACGGTCGAGCTGCCGGAGCCGCAATGGCTGCTCGATGCGTACGCGCGCACCGGCAACCTGCGGCACGCGGACGACCGCAGCTATCGCTACGTGATCGGCGCGGTCATGGCGTGTTCCCGGACGCTGTTCGACGACATCGGGGGGTTCGAGGAGAGCTTCACGTCGTACGGAGGCGAAGACTGGGAGTGGGCGCACCGTGCGTGGCAGGGCGGCGCGGTCTTCGCCCACGTGCCCGACGCGGTGGCCTGGCACGACGGTCCCGAGTGGGCGGGACGCCCCGGTGTCGACCGCGTCCGCGAGGGCAACGCGCAGACACTCACGCTCGCCGCGATGATCCCGATCGAGGGATCGGCCGGGCGGGGCCTTCTGCCGGCCACCCCCGACCTCGCGGTTCACCTCCGCGGCAGTGCCGGCCCCGCCGCCACCTTCCTGTGCGTCGACTCGGTCCTCGCATCGTTCCCTCGAGCGACGGTGATCCTGGATGCCGCCCCCACGCTGCCCGCCCTGCTCGGAGATCCGAGGGTCACGGCCGGCGAGGGGCCCGATGCGCGGGTGGTGCTGCGCCTCGATCACCCTGTCGTCCTGCTGGATGTCGATGAGCTCCGCGCGCGCCTCGCCGGTCTCGGGCAGGGGGATGAGGGTCGGCTCCTCGTGCGGAGCGCGGAGGGGACCATCGTGGGCGAGGCGATCTCGCGGCGGGCGCGGCGTCGGGAGACGCGATGGGGCCGGCCCGTCGGATTCACGTCGAGCTCGGTCTCACCGGACGGGCTCCATGTCCTGGCGGACGAACCTCATCTCGAGTCCTGGGTCGGCGGATGGGGTCGCGTCGACCGTTGGACGTGAAATCCGCGTGATTCCGCGGTTTCTGGGGTGCGACACGCCCGGGCGGTGGTGTGGATTGGACGAGTCGGTGGGATCCGCGTAACTTATTACTTGTTCGCCCCACAGGGGAGAGCGGAGCGGCCGAAAGGCCCCGCGTCCTCTCAAGCGGTGAACCACCCCCAACATCAGCACTTGAGAGTTTCGATTCTCTGGTCTACAGTTGGGATCCTGCCACTCGGCGCCTGTCATCGACACAAACTCTTCTTCATGAAGTGCTGTTCGTCGTGTTGACGGTCTGATGTGGCACATATAGAAGTGAACTGCCTCACGGGTAGGTCGAGAGATCGTTTCTGTGGGTGCGTCCGTTCCTTGAGAACTCAACAGCGTGCACTTGTCAAATGCCAATTTATTCCTCGTCGGTCCGTTTTTCGGAT
>Ga0256408_1000227_pt1 | contig 65046 bp, 87 predicted proteins | sample PhyAR1_FD_185998 | JGI IMG/M metagenome (GOLD analysis project Ga0256408, IMG submission 185998) | Leaf surface microbial communities from alfalfa plants in UC Gill Tract Community Farm, Albany, California, United States - DLSL A.R1 | ecosystem: Host-associated > Plants > Phyllosphere >...
CGTATCAATTAACTTTCTATAATTATTATAACACCTTATAACACAAATAACAATAAAAATAATAATTAAATATGATATTATTTATTATTTTTAGACATAAAAAAGAAGGGTTGCCCCTTCCTTCATTGCATGATTAACGCTCTCTTTCTCGTTCATGCTCGATTTCTTTTTGTACTTTTTTCGATTTTTTTTCAGGTTTTGATATCTCTTTGACATCGACTTCATTTAGAGCTTTTCGTAAGTCCTTTCCGGACACTAGATGCTGCTTACGATCTGCTTCATTATGCAGATCATCAATTGTTTTAAGTTGAGGATTCCGGATCATAGCCCAACCCACCCGGATTCCAGAATTATTATGAAGTGTTACTTTTTTATTAGAGTGATGTCCTAAATAATTACCTACTTGTTTGTTCACAGCAGCAATGATCTCGGAGTTCGTATGATCCAAATCTGTATCCAATTCGCCTTTTTCTATCATTTTAGTCGTTGTCGCATGTTCATGTAGTGCTTGTGCCATGCTTGATCGTTTCACAAATTCTTGTGCTTCTGGAGCGTTGTTAAATTCTCTGGAAATGGTCACTAGATCTTTACCTGGAGCAGATTGGACAACATACGCCCCTTCCTTCACCTGGTTGACTACATAGTGTTCAGCAATTCGCGAGAAGACTTTGTATTCTTTTAGCTTGCCTTCTTCTTTTTCAATATTCAGTACGGCAAATTTTCCTTTTTCCGGATCGAGCTCATGAAGTGGCTCAATGATTTGACGATTGGTTCGAATATACCAAGTGTCATTCTTATCATTATGTTCTAAGCTTCCACTTAACACATACCCATGTTCTTTATTAATCAGTTGAAGAGAAGTTTGAGCACTCTTATTAGCTTCAAAGCTACTCTCTTTCAGACCAACTGATTTCACCAAATACTCTTTGGCTGCATCATGTTCTTTTTTAGATTCCTTACTGGCTTCAAGAATCTTGTCTTTCTGAAGATCATTAATTTCTTCGATGATTTCCACGGCTGCCTTTTGAATTTCCCCGATAGCTTGAATTGCTAATTTCGGATCTTTAGCCCAGTTTGCAATATACCCGTTCGACGAATCACCTGTATCTCTTCCGTAATAATGGTTCACAACGAAAGCAACGGACTCGGCTTGTGCTTCTTTATGTCCTCTCGGCAAGTTTTTTAATTCTGACTCCTTATTGTGAAGCTTGGCGTGAGCATATTCATGAATAAGGACATCAAATTTCTGTGAATCATTTTCATTTACTTCAGGATCGCTATTGATAACAATGAAGTGACCTTCTCGTTGAAAGTAACCCCCTGCCCCATGAAGTTGAGGATCTTCGCTTAGATTTTGTTCCTTTACAGGCAACTGTTTTTCGTTCAATGCTTCTTTGAAATTATTATAGAGTTTCGACGTTTCTTCATCATCAGACAGTGATTTCATCGCCATCATTTGAGGTGTAATCAACGGTTTTCCATCAGTTTGACTTACATCAAATACAGGAACTAAGCGAAACCCTACAACCATTTTCACTTTATTTGAGTTCGTGTCCTTTTCGCCCTTTACTGGTGTAGCATTTTTCAGCCCCTCAACCTTATCCTTTTCAACATCCTTGATGATAGGAGCTAAAATCCGTAAGCTCGTCTCTCCCTTTATCACATTACGACCAAGCTTTTGCCATTCTTTATATCCCATGACGATTTGTGCATCTGGCTTCTGATTCGCAATTAGTAACAGGTTACGAGTCGAATAGTTTGGTACACGACTCATGACTCTTAAAAATTCGTTATAATTTGCAGTCCCGGAATTTTCATCGAATATCTTAGTGATATTCTCTTCCAGCATCCGGCTTGCATCGTCGATCGTCACCTGATTCGTAGGATTTGATGACTTAGCTTTTGTTTTAACGGCCATTCTTTTTCCCCCTCGTTGCGTGTTTTAAGATTTTCGTTAGCTGCTCAACTTTCTAAAGTTGAGTGTGCTAACAGTTATTTAGATCGATATAGTTTTTCGAGGATTCCTTTAGAGTTGCGATACAGACCGATTTCTTCATATTCTTTCACCGATCCGTAGCTATAAAGAATTTCTTCTAGTGTTATTGTCCCTTGTGGCTTTTCATCATAAGTTGGTAATTCATAACCTGTTAAAGCTAAGTTTTCTATAGTTTCAAAATCTGTTTTAACATTTTCAATCGCTTCATCATCTTCGTAATGTCGAATAGTTGTCATGATTTCACTCCTGTTTTTTGAAATTGATACTGAACTTGATAGAGACCATTATCTTTCGCTGCCATTTCAAGATAAGCGTCAAAAGTCCGGCTCTTATCTTTGTTTTGGAATTTTTTGATCAAATCGCTTTTCCCTTTGAGAATAATTTTTTTAAGCTGGGCTTCGGTAATGGTTTTATGCCCTACTGTCAGAGGAAACGATTGTTTGCACCCCTCTTTGTAGCCTGAACAACCATAAAAGGTCTTATTTTTTTTGATGTATCCTTTTTTGCACGACGGACAAGAAGCAACTGCATCTTTAGCCGTAGTTTCTTCCTGGTATTTTTTCATGTCTGCATCCTTAATGATCTTTGGGGCATCATTCATCATTTTGAGAATAAATTTATGGATATTTTCAATAAAAGGACTTTGCTTCTTCTCTCCTTTACCGATACTGTTTAGGTACTTCTCCCATTGGGCTGTCATGGATGGACTTGATAGCAATGTGCCTTTGACAACACTCGATAGCAGTTCACCTTTAGCCGTACAGAACACTTGGTTATTTTCGATAGCTAAATATTCTTTGCTTTTGAGTGTCTCAATGATGTTCGAACGAGTCGCTTCTGTACCCAATCCTTCTGTTTCTTTTAAGATAGCTTGATCTTCTTCTTCAACATACTTCCCAGCATTCTTCATGAGATTAATCAAATCACCTTCGGTAAATCGTTTAGGTGCTGTCGTTTTGCCTTCTTTAACACCTCCCTTCAAAAGAATTTGATCGCCTTGTTTCATGGCTGGAAGTTTGGGCTCTTTTTTCTTTTTGTCGGATTTATCTTGATCTGCAAAAAGGGCTTTCCACCCTTTTTCGAGCTCAACTTTGCCGGATGCTTTGAATACAATGTTGTGATAATTGATTTCGACGTTGGTTTTCGCATATTCTGCATTCTTACAGAACATACATACGGTATTCATGACTACCTCTAGGTAAATATTTTGCTCTTCTGGAGTCAGTGAACGGATCTCCTTCATGCTTACTTTTTTCTTCGTTGGTATGATTGCATAGTGTTCTTGTACCTTATCAGGCTCAACATAGCCTTTCCTTGGTTCAGTGTATGCAATAGGTAACGGTTGGTTTAACAGGGTTTCGTAGTGTTCGATGTTCGCTAGTAAATAAGAAAACTCACTTGTCGTAATAAATGGTGTATCCGTCCGTGGATAGGTCAGAAGCTTTTTCTCATACAGTCCTTGGACGATCTGCATTGTGCGCTTCGTACTGTATTTCCACAATTTATTCGCTTTCGTCTGAATTCCGGATAATGTGTAAAGCTTAGGTGCTTTTTGATTTTCTACTTTTTCTTCGAGTTTTGTTATATAAGAAGTTGCATTGTCCAATCCATAAGACTCGATGATTTCAGTCAGTTCTTTTTTATTATCTGACTTCATTTCTGATTTAACTTCAAATGTCCCGTTCGGATGCTTTACTGTTCCAGTCAATTCATAATACGTTTTTTGTTTGAAATTTCGGATTGCTTCTTCACGCTCATGAATCATAAATAGGGTTGGGGTCTGGACTCTTCCGATAGAGAAGTTTTCATTGATCCCTTCGTCTTTCATGTTAATCGTATAAACTTTAGACAAGTTCATGCCGATCAACCAATCTGAAATTTGTCTCGTTTGTGCTTCGATGTACTTAGGATAATACTCTGAAGCATCTTTCAAGTTCTTGAATCCTTCTACAACGACATCCTCTTCTAACGAGTTGATCCATAAACGCTTCATACGCTTGTCTGTGGCGTTTGCTTTGTTAAGGATAGACCAGGCTATATTTTCCCCTTCACGGTCACAGTCAGTAGCTATAATGACGTCTTGAACCCCTTTTAACAACTCTTCAATGATTCCAAATTGCTGTTCTTTCCCACTCGCTACCACGTACTCGTATTTTTCTGGTTTTATCGGTAAAGAAGCTAGAGCTTCTTTGTTCCGATAGCCCCATTCTTTTTTGTAGTGAGATGGTTCGGCTAATGTGACCAGATGACCGATTCCCCATGTTAAAATCGCGCCTTCGGGAAACAATGAATTTTTTCCAATTTCGATGTAGCCGTTTTTCTTTTGAGAAGATCCGATCGCTTCGGCATACTTCATAGCCTGGGCTGGCTTTTCAGCAAGAATCAATGGTTTCCCCATTCTTTTACCACCTTTCTTAGTTTAGTAAGGTAGATCGTCGTCACTACCTTCTTCTGCGAACATCGAGGGCTCATCACCCATTTGTGCTGCCATGGCTTCCATGGCTGTATTACAAGTATCGAGTTTCTTTAGCTCTTCAACGGATTTTTGAACGTCTGCTACGGCCTGTACAAGGTTTGTCCCTGGTTGTTTTTGCCCCATCAATTCGCTCAATGCCGATTTGATTTCAGGATCACTTTCAGACAACATGTAAGACTCTTTAACCGGATCAAACGATTCGACCTCTTTAGCGTCCGTTTCAGGCTCGTCAACAATTCCCCTCACCGTAGTACCTTTTGTCGCTTCAGAGGCTTTAGAAACGGCTTTTGCGGGCTTCTGCACATCTTTAAACATCATTCCAAACAACAAGTCTGCATATTCACTTTCTTTTTCCACTTCGTTCTTCTGAACAATCGTGGCTGCTGTTTCCTTTTGTACCATTTTCTCTTCTTGTTCAGTTTCGATTTTCGTCGCTTCTTTTTCTTTTTGAATGGCTGGCATTTCTTGTTTTACTGAAACGGATTTTGATTCTTTTACGACTTTTGTTTCTGTTTTATTTTCTGACTCCGTTGTTTGGAAGCCCATTTTTTTCATGTAGCGATCTCGATGCTTCGGATACACATAGGCAAAGTGACCGTCCTTACCTTTTTTAGTGTCTGTGATGAATCCTTTATAGATTAAGCTTTGGAAAGCTTTTTGTAACTGCAAGACTCGACCGGCTGTGAATACATAACAAGTGTCCCCTTTCATATTCAAGAGCTCACTTTGAGAAACTAACGGCTTTTTTTGGTACTGCTCGCTCTCACTAGGGCTCGATGAACCCGATTTACCACCAAAACCAAAAATGTCCATCCATATACTCGATGACGTTTTAGATTTTGTTGTAAACTTAACGGTCGTATCTCCAGCACTTTTCTCAAAATATTCGGCTGTATCGCTGTCTTTCGTTCGAAGGAACAATGCCGTGTCATGGTTGTTGGCAAAGGTTCGTCGTTGCTCTTTCGAATACTTTTCTTCTAGTTGAGCAAAGTCTTGAACGATCGTAATCAGGCTAAGACGATAACCTCGACAAGTAGATAAAATATTATCGTAATTGTTTAAGTTTCCTAAGTTCGCGAACTCGTCCAGCATACAAATGGTTGGAATCGGTAAGATAGATCCATGCTTGTTGCCTATGTCATAAAGGACTGTAAAGAGTTGGTCAAAAAATGTTGCTGTTAAAGGAGCTACCGCATTATCTTTAACCGGAATCTTGACATAGATAATTGTCTTCTGTTCCTGTAATTCCTCAAAACTAAATCCACTTTCGGACGTAAACTCTACGACGTTTTTCATCGAAAAAATGCCTGTTTGTTGTGCAAAAGATGACATGACAGATGCTCTTGTATTTCCACCTAACGAAGCTGCATCGGCAAGGTACTGATATGCTTCATGCCCCTCTCCGATGTCCTCTAACATTTCCTGAAGCCGTTGTGGCCCTATTTCAGAATCAGAAATGCGATTGAACACTCGTTTAACGTCAACCATGCTGGCTTTTGAATTCTTGCTTTTTGCATAGAGAATTAACCCAACAAACAAGTCACGAGCCGTATTGAAGAAAAAATCTTCTTTCCCGTCTTTGCTAGAGTTTCGAGAAATACTATCGGCTGCTTTTTTAGCACTCATGTCATCATGAACATAATCTAAAGGATTATACTTACTTCCTTTGAGATTCATGAAATCTACCTGGTGTACTTTATAGCCTTGATCTCGTTTAATATCAGAAGTTTGGTCGTACAGTTCTCCTTTGGGATCAGTAACTATCATTGAGCTTGAGTAGTTGTTGAGCAAATTCGGAATAACAAACGCTTGACCTTTTGAAGAACCTGGTGATCCGACAATCAAAACGTTACGATTGTCTAATTTTGACTCATTGTGCAAAATAACCAGATCTTTGCCGTCCCGACCTAAAATAATTCCTTCAGGGACGTTGATGGTCTTAAATGGATTTTTCGACCATTTGGTATTGGTCTTATGAGAAGGCGTGTATCCGTACTCTTCCAATTCATCAAGACTAGAAAATACTGCATTACCATATACACCATGTTGAGAAGCATCTTCATAACCTTTATTTTTATTTTTGATTGAAAAGAATGTAACAACTGCTGCAATACCACTAAGAACATATATTACGTCTTGCATCGGCTCTCCTTGAGCCAAAAACCATTCGTAATTCTCTTTGAATCCTTGAACTACATCTAGGAACTCTTTTTTCGTTTTAAAAGAGTGAAAAAGAGAAGTGGCTGCATAACTAACTAATCCACCGATCAATAGAGAGGACACTACTCGTTTAGAAAAAACTTTTAGTGCGCTCTCTTTCCTCTTCGCCATTAGAACCCTCCTTCCAACTTAAATCATGTCTCGCTCAATCTTTTCTTCGATAGAGAGTTTTCCTTTCGTATGACGTTTCTTTTTGCCAGATTCATTAGGTTGTTGTTGCTGTTGAGCTTGTTGAATCATTGCAGAAAGAATGTCTCCACTATCAGGAGCACCCATGTTCATACCAGAGTCATGATTATCCGTTAGCTCTTTGTCGTGACGTTCTGCATTTGTTTCTCGTCTTGATTCGATTACTGCATTTTTAATTTCGTTCAATTCAAGATCTTGGTGACGGGCTTGGACAACCAATGCGATTTCTTTTGGTGACAATTCTTCAACTTGCTTGTCACCAAGAATAGCTTTAGCACTGTCTTGAATTTGCTCAACCATGGTTGCTTGCTCTTTAATCATTTTGTTCATTTCGTTTCGATTCGCATACAATTCGTTTCTCAATTTAAATACATGAGGTAATAGCTTCTGATTACGTTCAGATTCTTTCAACGTATCCTTATAAGCTTTAAACAATCGTTTATCTAGCTCTTGATGTTGACTAATCATTTCGCTATATCGAATGACTTTTCCAGCAATCTTATGCTGAACAAAATCCCCATCGACAGAATCTTTGGTTACTCCGTTCGCATAATCCCGGATAAAATCAAACTCTTTGCTTTCGACGAATGACTTTTCATCTTCATAATTTTCAAGAGCATATTGCATCTTTTCAAATATTTTTTCAGATTTGATTTGTACCATCGAAATGTCATGAGCAACAGGGAACTTATTGACGAAATTAGATAAAACTTTTTTCTCTTCAATAGCCACTTCATTGAACATATCCGTCTTCATTTTCTTAAATTCATTTGCTTCAGATGTGAATTCTTCATAGTCGTATTTCAATTCATTGGTTCTAGTTTCAAACTCTTTCATGAACTGATCTTTTGAGAATCCGGATTTGAACAATGCTTCGTCATTATTGTTTTGATAATTCTCAAGAGCTTTGTTCAAAATATTCTTCCTTGTGAACAATTCTCTTTCTTGTTTGGCGTAAGAAATCATTTGTGCTGCCATTGCATCTTTTGAAACATATAGTTCATCCAAACGACTAATACCTGCTTGAGTTTTCTCAACATATACTTTTAATTTTTGTAGATCAGAAGAAATATCGAGAGAAGTAAATCCATTTTCAATTACTTCGTTTGCAGGTTGTTTCAGATCTAAAGATTCAATGATTTGTTTAGATTCGAATTTACTAATTGCATTATCAATGGACTTGAAGGTATCGAATGTTTTTGATTTTTTACTTATCATTTCGATTTTTCCAACTAGATCGTTAGTGGTCATATCTCTTGAATAATCAAATAACACTTGAGCCTTTTGACTAACCGTTAGTTTCTTAATTGCTTTAGGACATTCATGATTAGACAATTCATCAAGTCGATTAAATAATTCTTGATTAATGACTTTCATATTCTTTTTGTTCGCTTCAAATTCATTTTTGACAGCGAAGTAATTATGTCTAGCAAAGAAGGCATGATTTAATTGCTCGACAGTATGATGTTCGTTTTTGGATTGAACAATTTCTAGCGATTTAGAATATCGTTTTTGTTCGAATTCAACTGATCCTCTTAGTTTAAAATCAGATTTCATCATTGATTTATATTCCTCAACCATGTCCAGAACTTCGGATTTAGATTCATAATCATTTAGTGCTTCAGGATCATTTAATCGATCTATTTGATTCACTAAATACGCTTGATTTGTTTTCGATAAAGTTTCAGGATTAATCAATTGATTCATGGTCTTAATCATTTGAGTGTTATTAGATTTTTGAACAATGGAGTGATCTGGATGTAGAAACTCAAATTCTTCTTTGATGCTTAATACCTGTTTGTTAAAAACACTTGAAACGTATTGCTTTGTTTCTTTAAATTGATTAATTTCATTCTGCAAAACGTTGTACTCATTAATTAAAGAATTTGTACGTTCAGAATATAATTGTGTGAAGTTCTCTTTATCAAATCCATATGCAGAAAGTTCATCACTATCAACGTCTGCCTGATACTTCTTATGAGCATTTTCAAGAACATTTTTGATTGTTAAAATATCACGTTCACGATTAACTAAATGGTTATTCCAACTATCGAGTGATTTAAGAGTTTCTATTGTTTCTTCGACGTTAATTGCCTTATCAGATGTAGCAAGGTCAATCCGTTCACGATCAGAGTCAAGACCTGTATATTCATAAACGGTATTACGGATCTCATGCAGATCTTTGGATTCATGAGTGAATGGCGTCGAATTTGATTCTAACTCTACCTCAAGTGATTTAATTTGTTCATTGAGCGTATCAATCTCAAGATTGTACGCTTTAATGACTTGATTCATTTTTCCGTAATGAGTCACTGGAACATATTCATTGCCTTCTTTTTCTGCTTTTTCTTTTGCAGAAAGTTCAACAAAGTATTCAGATCGAGTGAGCCGTTCTTTTGGAATTTTATTCAACCCTTGATCTTTAAAAGACAAATGAGAAACCTGCTCATCAATACCATGCTTTTTATAATGTTCATTGATTTTTTCCGCAAGATTCTTTCTCCATTCAAGAAGATTGTCTTTCCCAGCCCATCCTGTTAAATCAACATTTCTTGATTTTTTATTGCCTTTTTCATTCAGGATAAAATCCCCGTTTGAATCTAAAAGATACTCTTTTTTCGATTTTTGCTTTTGCCATTCACCATTTTGCTCGAACGGACGGACAGTTAAAAGAATGTGAGCATGAGGATTATGCGGAACATCTTTATGAATATTCACATCGGCAACCATACCAGAATTAACGAAATTCTCATTCACATATTCCTCAAGCATTTCTCTTCGTTGTTCGTCATTCAATTCGATAGGTAAGGCAACAACAACTTCTCTCATAACACGACCATTGACTGGTTTCTCAATCGCTTCTGCATTGTTCCATAATTGCTCACGATCATAGACCCATTCCGGTGCATGTTTTGGAGCAAGGATGAATGAATCAGGATTGATTTGTCTTGGACGGTACTGTTTCATTTCTAACTCTCGTTCACTATATAACTTCTCACCAGATACATAGGCAGCCTTCGCAACAGCAGAAGACTTGCCTTTAGAAACATTTCGCACATCCATGTGGAACGACGCCATCCTGATTCACCTCCTTGTTTTTTGTTTTACCTCTTGTGCGGCAGCACAGAGGACGAGTGAAACGAGTGAATACCCTGCGAGTAGCAGGATAAACTTTCGGTAGAAAGCCCATCTGCACATGAATTTATTCAGGTGCGTAGGTGGGCATTCGTTCCTCATGATCTTATTATACCCCTTGACATCTACTTTCACAATCCTTTACAATCAATTCAACCATACTAAGATTTACGGATTTAATTCTTTAATTCTCTTACATCATTTATGAATAACTGGACAAAAGATTATTAAGTTCAAAACATTAAAAAAGGAATAGGTACTCTCATGATTCTATTCAAAGACTTAGATCCATCATTGCTTGAAATTGTGCTAAATGAAGATTTGAAAGAACTAGAAACTGACATAACGAACACCAAATATAGCTATGAAGGCAAAATGAATCGACTTAGAAAGTTGGATATGATTATTCTTGGTTCGACTGGTAAACGTTTAAATCCAGCATCAAAAGAGTTTTTTCAGAACAAATTAAAATCTCTTAAAGATCAGTGTAGAAAACTAAAATAACAATAGGGAGTGTTTTACTATGGCTCGTAAATCAAAGAGTAAAAAACTAGAAACATTAACTGAACAGATTGCACGTTTACAGTTAGAAGCAAACGAACTTCAAGAAGAAATGTTTCTTGATGTCGGAAAATATGTATCTGAAAAAGTAGGTTCGAATGATTTTGAAACTATTAAAGATAAGATCGATACTTTGTTTGAGTATGATTTGAAACATACTCAAAAAGATGAATATAAAAATGAGGACGAAGTCCCGTATACAACATCTAACGCTAATCAATCATGAGTAAGAAAGACCGGCCGAATCTCGATAAAATAAACGAGAAATTGAATGAATTGAAAGCTCGAAGAACTTCTCTTGCAAGAGAAGTTAAATATGCAGATTCAATCGAAAGAAGAAAACAGAGAACTCGTCGTTTGGTTCAAACTGGAGCATTAGCAGAAAAATATTTCAATCTTGAACATTTAACAATCGACGAACGGGAAGAAGTTTTTAAAATCTTCTCCCCGTACATAAAGCAAAATATGCCTAAAAAGTTTAACAAAAAAGAGTAAGTCAAGGATCTATAAAGATCATTGACTTACTCTTTTTATCGTTCCATTTCAATATCATTATGTTTAGATTTCTTTAACTCTTTTACTTCCGATTGTTTATCATTTTGCAGATTTTTTTGTTTGTTATCTAGTGAATTAACTTTGAGATTTCTCTCAAATTGATTCGCGAATACCTTTGAAGTATATTTATCAATATCTGATAAAAATTCATGTTTGTTCTCTCTTCTCACTCGTGATCCTTCCAGATCAGTACTTTGAGAGTATGTTACCTTGAATACTTCTTCTTCAGTTTCTGGGAACTCGATGATGTGTAGTTTTTTATGTGAAGTATTGTAATCATATTCTTGTTTCACTAAGAATTTACGTTCTGAAATTTGTTCGATTCCATCTTTATTGATCTCATAATCCGGATCATCTAATTTTAGATACACAGCAATTTGTGTTTTCTTTTTAATATTCCATTGTTCTTGTAAGTTTCGTTCGTTTTCACTTAATCCACTAAATCGTTCAAGATAAGAGTCTTTTTCTTTAAGTAACGAAGGTTCAATTTCATCCACATGATTAACTTCCTCATCAATCCACGAAACTTTTTGAAGACCATTATTCTTTAAATAACTTTCAATCTTTTGGTTCTTAACATTTTTTAATTCATCCGTTATCGTTCTTTTACCCCAACGTTCTGTCCATTCTAATTGTTCTGTATCATCTATTGTCTGTGTGAATGAACTCGAAGAACTTAGTGTCTCATGGGTGTTATTTAATTGTTCTTCATTTGTTTCTTTTTGAACATTATTATTTCGTTGCTGCATCGAACCTTTGAATAGTCTCGCTATTTCAGCAAGTTCTTCATTTTTTATCTTATGACCTTTGATCTCAAATGACTGTTCAATCTTAGAAGATGCAGTAGCTGCTACTTCCATATTCTTTTCTTCATTGTCGATCAATTGCTTAATTGTATTCGCAACTTGTTGATCCGGAACATCACGATTGTTATTAATTAATTGTACTTTTTTTAATGTACTAATAATCACTGGGGATGTTTGATCTATTCGTTTACTAGCTTCTATTCCTTGCTGCTTATTCGCATCCTGGAGCAACGCTAAACCGTCTTTCGGGTTATCGTGGAACAATTTTGCCATCTCTTTAACTTTAGGATTTGTCGAATTTTCACTAATGTACTTCATAGCATCTTTGAAGTCTTTGTACTCTCCAGTATCATTATTATTTAAAGAGTCAGATAATTGTTTTTCTAGCGCTTCTGCTTTTTTCTGTAGTTCCCTTTGCTTCATAAGTTCTTTGAATTGCTGCATTAAATATTTCTGAAAATCTTTTGCTAATTCTAAAAAAGTTTCTAAAAGATCGTCCTTTGTCGTATCTTGATTGTGCATAATTCTTTCCCACTCCCGTCGTTTTTTATTGGTTTTTTCTTGTCTTAATTATACCATTTTCTCGGCTATAAACGTTGATATATAGCCATTTTCCATATACTTTTTTCGTGTGAAATGATGGATTTTTTCGTCTCCTAAACGATGAAATACGTCATTTTTCTTCACAAATTTTCAAGGTTTTTTGACTACAATAATGAACTTTGCGAAAAAATTAATGATTTAATGCCAATATCTAATAATTACATTAATAATATTAATAAGTAATATAAGATGAAACATATATAAATAATTATTATCATTTTTAATAATTTAAATTATCATTTTAATATTTAATATTTCTTTTTAACATAAAAAAATTAACTATTAATGATACAAAATAATATATTAGATTTTTTTATTATTTAAAATAATATATTTTATAGTTTTCTGTTGTAACGAATAAAATTTATGGTATACTTACTTCAGGTGGTAAAAAAAATAATATCTAATGAGGTGTAAACATGAAAAAAGTAGTTGGTATTGATATCGGAAATGCAAAAACAGAAATCGCTTATGAACATAATAAGGAAGTTCGATTCGAACGAATTCCTTCCGTCACTTCATACTTAACTTCAGTTCCAGATGCTCCTGATCTCCCTATTAAAACCGTGGTTGATAATCTGCTAGATAATATCATTGTTTATTTTTCTTCTACTGCTATTAAACAAAACGGTGATTATTTTGTTGGGAAACGGGCAATAGAGAGTGATAAGCCAAAACAAGTCCTAAACCTTCAATTAGGTAATAAAAGTGAAAGTGACGTTCCTCTTATTACTTCTTTATCATTAGTAGCTGCGTCATCTGTTAGAGAGCATTTCTACGAAAACGAAGAGTTACCAGATTCACTAGTCATCGAGCTACAGATGGTCACTGCGATTCCTTCATCAGAGTTTAATAACGATTCTTCTGCTAAATTAACGGAACGCTTTACAGGCACTCATAATCTCACACTATATGTAGGCGATCAGCAAATCATGATTAAAATCAAAGTAACTGATTGCAAAGTAACGGAAGAAGGTAAAACATCAATGTTAGCCTTTACTTCCTCTTCAAACGACATTTTAGATCTATATAATGAACAGTACAAAGAGAATAAAGTACCTTCAGACTTCATGACTGGTCGTTCCCTCCATACGGATATCGGCGATGGTACTACAGAGCTTGTTTTAATCAATGGTGTAAATCCAGTAATCGGTCAAAGTAAAGGTATTCGGTACGGAGTCGGACATGCTTCTGAAGAAGCGACTCAATTACTGAAAAAATCCAATATGACTATTGCTTCAGGATTTACACGACAATCATTCCAGGAATGGTTAAAGTTAGATAATTCCAAAGGAGATTTAGCTCGTGATTATATGAAACGAGCTACCTACTCTCAAGCACAAGCAATTTCAGAACAAATCCAAACAGCCTTCCAAGAAATTGCTGGATCAGATATTTCATATTTATTCGTTCACGGTGGTGGTAGTGTTACATTTAGAGAATCACTTAGCGAAGAGCTCACTTCATTCACTAACAAAAACTTCTGTCAGTTAGTATGGATTCCAGAACAATACGCTTCTAACATGAACAGCAGAGGTACTTACATCTTAGCGAAAAGTATGTATCAGCCTAAAAAATAATAAAAGATATTCTAAGCTATCTTAAATGGCTTAGAATACTTTTTTATGTAGAAAGGACGTTTTTTATGTCTAAGAGAAAGGTCTATGCGTTTAATTTAGCGCTTGCACCAGAAGAAGAAATCGCGACCATTAACAAATGGGTTCATGCTCAAAATCAAACGACAAGAAGTGTATTCATCCTACTTTCCTACTTTATTGATCGCTTCGGAATGAAAGATGTCTTTTCCGATGATGTTCACCCGGCTTTGTTCCAACGATCTACTACAGATGTATTGTTTAATAAAATGATTGGTCATCGAGAATGTACTGATTTTTCGGACATGAAAACAAAAACAGGGATTTCCGTCACCTTCACTTCATTACCGGATTATGAAGCATCTAAAATCAACCAGTGGATCGACACTCAACACAATACGGTTTCAAGCTTTAGAATGGCCATCAAGTATTTTGTAAGCCATTTTGGTTACATTGATATTAGTTCTTTTCTCGTACAAAAGTATCTTTATTTGGGGCTTCATTATGATTTATTGGTTTCCAAACAGATATTGCGTATAGATGACGTAGAAGCCCTCTATACAGTAGAAGGTGATATTGATCCTTCTAGTGCTGCCGTCACTACTGCAAGCCCTAAAAGAAGCACACCAGGAGAACAGATAACACAGGAAGCATTAGATAGCAACGATCATACAAGCACTCCACTCGAAGTCAAAACTCAAGAGAAACCTGATCGAGCATCCAAAAATGTCGAGTCCTCTGACCAAGCTACATCAAATAAAGCAGAGAAATCGAAAGATCCGGAATCGGATACACCCCCGATCGATCATGCAGCCTTCTAACTTTATCTTTCAAAACCCTAGCCACTCTCATTAGAGAGTGGTTTTTTTGTATTTAAAATACAGATGAATATGTATTTAAAATACAGGTCAATATGTATTTAAATTACAAAAATATCTGTATTTTAAATACAGATGCTGATACAATGAAATGGCATTACAACAACAATTAGAAAGGAGGAAAAATGAATGTCTCCATTTAAAAAGGTACTCAATATGGTCAACGGAACTAAAGCAGATATCCTTGCAATTGGTTATTCTATTTTAACTATCGGTCTTGTCATTTGTGCAATCGGAATCTGGAATGGATCAGACGAAAATGCACCTCGTTTCAAAAAGGCTGCTTTCTTCTGCTGTGCTGGAATCGCCTTATTAGCAATCTCACCTACATTAATCGCTTGGATCAAAACACAGTTGGCTTAATAGGAGGATCATCATGCGAAACAGTTCGAATGAAAAGAACGGTTTGGCACATGACGATTTAACAGTTCAGTTACCTGTACCTATTGACTCACGAAAATACCTAATAGGGCGGATCGCATTTGTCGATGTTTTCATTACATCGCCATTCATCGTGATTACCGCCCTTCTTTTAATATTTTTGAAAAGTCATGATCTGTTAAATAAATATGTGTTCATCATTTCATGTCTTCCGGCTATTGGTGTAATTGCTGGACAGATGTTGAAACACCCCGTTCGCAAGGAAATTTCTTATACACAATATGCAGTCCTATGGAAATATCGATTCAAAAAAAGACAGAAAGTATTTTTCAAACGGAAAGGACAGATAGATATGAGCGATACGCAAGACGCTCGGCGTGTATTAGGTATTAAAAAACCATATGCAGATTGTTATGAAACGCCTAAAAACCTAGTTCGTGTTTTTGAAGTTTCCAGTGTCAACCTTTCACTATCAAATAGTGCTGAAAAGAAAGCGAGTTTGGAATCGTTTCGAACATTCCTGACATCTAGTGATTTTTATAGACGAATTCAATTTTGTAAAATCGCACAGCCGATCAACCTTGATCGACATATCTTCCACTTCAATACGAATCGTAAAAAATCAATTGATAACCTTTCAAACCCTTCAGATATCGCTTTAAAAGGGATGGAAATGTTAGCAAAAAGCTACGAAAACGAAATTCAAAATATCTCAAAAGACCGTAACTTAGTCACTCGAAAAAACTACATTGTTATTACTCAACCCATTAAAAACGATCGAGATAAAGCACTGGAATTGATTGACGGTACGAGTAAAATTTTGATTTCAAAATTAGAGGGACTAATTATTGATCGTTCCTCACTCAAAGTTCATCAGTTGAACAACCAGGAATTAACAACTTTACTTCATACCTGTATCGATTTTGATAGCTCGGTATCAGTAGGAAGTCATATTCTCAAGCGTACTGAAAGCTATTCTGAATACTCAATGGGTGAAGATTCTGCCAAAAAATTAGTTGCAACCCTCACAAAAGAATTACAGCAGTCTATTCGATAAGGAGTGAAACCTTTGAAACTACTCGAAAAATTATTCGGTGGATCACAGAAAAAAGAGCAAGAAGCTTTTGCAAATACAATCCATGAATATGATAACAACTTACTCTCTGCTATTTCTCCAGACTATATCTCGGAATCACAAAACTATGTTCAATTGGGATCAAACTTCACTCGAACGTTACTGTGCATGGATTTTAACGTCTTACTATCACAAGAAAACATCCAGGAATGGTCGGAACTATCCGATAATATCTCCTTTTCTTATCACATTGAAAAAGTATCTTCGGGTGATGTTCGTGCAGATATGGCTAAGGCTATAAAACAGAATTCAATCAAGCAATTAGACACAAAACTTGATGAAGCTTCTAAAATCGAAGCTGAACAGCAAAGTAAAGATGCAGAACAAGTCATTCGAGAGTTAGCTACAGGTTCAGAAGTAATGTTCAACATTAACGTCTTAGTCCACTTAAATGCTCCTTCTTTAAAAGAGTTAGATCGTCTTACACAAAAGACTCGATCAATTCTAGGCTCAACGGCTACTGCCTATTTACCAAACGAACGAGCGTTGGATGCGTTCCATTCCTTCTTACCACTAGGAGAAAATAAAGTACCAGAACTGACTTCGCGACTAGCCAATTCAGAAGCCATTTCATTTTTCTTTCCATTCCACGAAAATGAAATGTTCCAGGAAACCGGGATGTACTTCGGTCTAAACAAAAAAACCAAAAACGTCGTTTTGGTCGATCAAGAAAAACTTCTCAATAAGCACAAATTTTACATCGGAGTTTCTGGTGTCGGTAAATCAACGGCTCTTTTTGCAGATTTGATGAAAGAATACATGATGGGAACTCGTATCCAAGTAAACGATCCGAAGGGAGAGTTTGGGTCAGTCTTTAAAGCTCTTGGTGGGGAATGGATCAAGTTCACCTCTCAAAAAGGGGGAAGTGTCCTCAATCCTTTTGACTTACCTAAACATTCATATGGTGACTTGATGAACCAGGAAGATGATTCCACGATTGAAGTTCAATCAGAAACGTCCATCCTTAACCCGGTTTATGACAAGATTCCACAAATTCTCGTCATGTTCAAGTTGATGTATCAGGATCTCGACTCAACACAATCGAATATCATTTCCGGATTAATTCAGAAACTTTATGCGGACAAAGGTATTACTGACAGTACGAATTACAACAAATTAAAACCGACAGACTTCCCAACGTTTACTGATTTCGACACCCTTTTAAAAGAATTTGAACAAGATTTCCCTACGGATTATGCGTACTTAAATAAGTTCCATAAAACAATTGACGTCTATATCAATGGAATTTATAAAGATGTTTTCAATGGACATACAAACGTGAACGTCAACAGTCCATTAGTAGCCTATGACTCACTAGCTTTCCAACAAAACGAAGAAGTTCAGAAAATCCTGTATTACAACATCATGAGTTACATCACATATCAAGCGATCAACGGTGATAAGTCACCTATGCGAGTCGTTTTTGATGAAACTCACGTTATTGCAGATCCTAAAATTCCAATCGCTATGCAGCAACTTTATTTCATGATGAAAGTCTTACGTTCCTTCAATGTCGGTGTTTCATGTGCTACTCAATCCATTAAAGACTTCTTTAGTGCGAAAGATGATAAGCGAAACTACGGAGAAGCAGTCGTTAACCAGGCTGTTCAACGTATGTATCTTCCTATGATGGAATCTGAAGTTGAGTTTTTAGAAAGAGAGCTTTCACACCGATTCTCGGTAAAAGAGAAAGGTATCCTGACAGTTCGTGAAGGTGACAAGCTTTCACAAGCTGGTAAAGGTATTTTGTTCATCGGATCTAAGAAAATTTACACTCAAATAAAATTAACGTCGATGGAAGAAGCATTATGGTTTGAGAAAAAAACGCTCGATCAAATTGTTGTGTGATAGGGGAATGACGAATGGATAACAATAAACAACGGAATCCTTTGTTACCCCTAATGACTCTTGCATCAACCAAAGTAATTCTCATCGTCGTCTTAGTTCTTTCTACCTTTTCCTTGATGTCACTTCTGTCCTCGTATGGCGATCACGAAAGACAGAAGGCGATGGAAGGTGGCGGTGCAGCAATCGCTATGTGTCAACCGAAAGGGAAATTTGACCGAAAAGTCTTCGATGCAAAGTTCGAAAATGCTGGAGCATTTTCCGGAAAGGCTCAAGCCTTTGTAGATGCTGCGGAGAAAAACAAAATTGATCCGGTCTTAATGAGTGCCATTGCTTTTCATGAAACAGGCAACGGAACGTCCAAAATGGTAGTCAATCGAAATAACCCTGGTGGTCTTTACAATTCCTCTGCCGGCTCTTTCTTTGTTTTTTCATCGTTAGAAGAAGGACTCGATTTCATGGCTCGTAATTTGTACAAACTCTACATCTCACAAGGCTTATATACAGTCGAACAGATCGGTGCAAAATATGCGCCACTCGGAGTAGCAAACGACCCAAACAATTTAAATGCTCACTGGATTCCTAACATTTCGAAACGGGTTGCTGAATTTGGTGGTTTGACGATGAACTGTGAGTCGGTCGGTTTCGCTTCTGGTCTTGTTAGTCCGGTTAAATCGCCCTATAGAATCACTTCTCGTTATGGTTCTCGTCCGAATCCTACCGGAGTGAATACCGGGTCAGGAAATAGCTCCTATGACATTCACACGGGCATTGACTTTGGATGTGTTAAGAACGATCCAATTTACGCCGTTCTAGATGGAAAAGTCATTCTTGCTACTTCACATGCTCTTTATGGGAATTACGTCAAGATTCAACATGGCGACAAAGTGACGCTATACGCTCATATGACAAAATACATTGTCAAAGTAGGTGACACTATAAAGCAAGGTAAACAAATCGGTATGTGTGGTTCGACAGGGAACAGTACCGGCCCTCATTTGCACTTTGAAGTATTTGTGGGTGGTGGAACAACTCGTGTCGATCCTTATCCATATTTCGAGAATAAGAAGGAGAAAAAATGAAACGACTCTTGATTTATCTTGGTGTATTTCTACTCATTTGTGGGCTTTTCATCGCTTATTCCAATGAGAAAGATGCACGTATCCAATATGAACTAGCAAAGAACGATTGGAAGAAGGAAGCGACTAAGTATAAGTTAATTCCTTCTTACGATAAAAAGGCTACAAAATTCCTTGCTGCATACAACGAAGGAGAAGGTGAACATGCGAAATTCCTTACTGGTGAAGCACTGGATGAATACAAAAAGGCATTAGAAAACAACTCTGAATATGATGAAGAGCATAGTCATCATGATGAATTAGACACAACACTAAACGAAACAAAAATCTTAATGGTTCACAGTGAAGTTGATAAAGAAGGTAAGTATCATTCAAAAATCCTATTCGAACTTGATTTTGAGGGCTATGCGAATAGTGAAGAACAGGGTGTCATTGATAAACGAATCGTTACCATGATAATGGATTTAGATTGGGATAAAGGAAAGGTTGATCGTTATGAAGTTTCATGGTTTAACGACTCTCTAGGTCAAAACAACGAGGTTAAAAAATGATCAAATTTCTTTCACTTTTCGAAAAATTTTATAGTATTGTTCATCACCTGAAGGTGAATCATCTTACAAAAATTACGGATGAATTCATTGAAACATATGAGACTAAGTTTAAAGAAAAACCTACAGCATTACAGATAAAAAAATACCGTAAGGATTATGTTCTCCGGATCGGTATGATCGTGTTTCTATTTGTTTTGATTTTCCTGTATTTCATCATTATCTAACAAGAGGGGGGAACAAAAAATTATGAAGTCAAAGTGGAAAAAACTATTTTCAGTGTTGCTGCTGTTCTTCTTAGTATTTAACACATCATCAGCCTTCGCAAAAGAAGGGGACTTTTACAAAAAACATAAAAAAGAATTTGACGCTGCCGAAAAAGATTATTTGTCAGAATCCTATATAGATGATGTCGTTAAAAAATATGATAGTAAGACAAATGAGTTTGAATGTGGCACATTCAACTTCACTTGTTTTTCTACAGCACCAGTCTACAAAGCTGGTCTTTCCTTTACTAACGTAGCGTACGGTCTAATGAAAAACGTCATCAAAGATCCAGACATGATTATGGAGGACAAAGGAATCAACGAGTTTAAAAAAGGGTTAACGACACTCTCCTGGTCGCTTTTACCACTCTTCTTGTTTTGGCACGTTTCAGTAATGGCTATGCGACGATTCGGAGATCCTAGTGACTATGCTTCTGCATTAAACGAGCGAATCATATCGTTATTTTCGGCTGCATCCTTTTTAGCCTTATATAACTCTCTCTTTGAAATGATCTTGAACGTTCAAGCTTGGTTCTTAACCGACATCTTAAAAGCAGGGTTAAGTCAAGACGCCTTAAAACTTACATTATTCTTATGGTCTCCACAGTATTCAATCATCCTCGTTTTGTTTATTCTTTTATGCTTGATCGTGTTTGGTTTAGCCGTTCTTTATCGTTTCGTAGCTCTCGCTTTTATGTTCATGGTCGGTCCGTTGGCTGTTGCGACGATGATGAATGAAGAATTTAATTATTTCAAAGTTTGGTTGAGATACGTTTATAGCAACGTCATTACATTCATTCTTCAAGCAATGGCATTTGTCATGTGTATGCACGCTTTGACAGGAAAAAGTGGATATGTCAGTTCATTCGCACCTGAATATCAGGCGGTCATGGCTATCGCTTACGTTATCGTATTGTCGTTCTTCTCGTTATCAATTCCGTTTATTTTAGGAAACATGGGTAGTAGTTCAGGCGTTGCTAAAACAATTGGTCGTGTTTCGCGAGTTGCATTCAAAAGATAAAAGGGGTACTAAAACATGAAAACATTTACTCTAAACAAATACTTTAATGTTGATTTCATGGGACAACAAGCTATCGTAGTTGTCCCTACGGATCGACTTCTTTCTGAAAATACGACGGACATTTCCAGGGGCATCAAACGTGTCGCTTTTGATAACCCAGCAGAGAACAACTTATTGCTCCCATCCAATATAGAAGTGAAAGGATCGTATGCAAGAATTTCATACGATCTATCATATTACTTCCCGTTGGATCGATTAAGAGAGTATAGTGACTTTAAAGATAAGCTCCCTTTTTTCTATTCGATTTTGGATCTAGCAAATCAACAAGAGCTCGGTAAAATCGATATTATTTGGGAACGAATTAACTTCTTAATCGACGAAGTAGAAAAGAATGTTAAGGTCATGATGTATAGTACTGACCACATCAGAAACTACATTAAGGATCAAAATGAACTAGTCGATGTTGTCAAATCATTAATCATTTCCAGCCTTACTACTCTGAATGAAGTCGAACGGTTGCCACAACGAAAAGATTTTATTTTCCCAAGTGACGACACTAATATCAGATTCGTCGAGCAACTTTTTCCCTTGACAAATATCAGTGATATTAAAATGTTGATCGATAGTTTTGCATTAGATTTTGAGGACGAAGACACTTATTCAGTAGTTGAAAACAGTTCAAACGACTCAAAAAAAGGTCTGCTTTCTTTAAAAAAGAAACGTAAAGAAAGTACTCCTACTGAAAAAAAAGTAAGTCCTAAAAAAGCAAAAACAGTACAAAAAATTAGTCGTAATACTCCTGATTCGAAAAAGAAAAAAATGAAGAAGGGTGATCGAAACTTATTGATTGCGGCGATTGTTATGGTCATTTGTATCTTGATTGCCTTTATCTCACCCGATGCTCCAAGTGAAGGTAAAACTAATGATTCTGTTGCAGCAAAACAGTATAAAGTAGACGAATCATCATCATTTTTTAAAGAGAGCGATTCAAAAGCTGTTCAAAATGCCATTGTTCGAGCATACAGACTAGCATATAATCAAAACTATCAAGATGCCTACAAAACAATTCAGCCTATCGATAAAAAAGATTTAAGCTCTGCTGACTTACAATTAGTGATCGATGTCTACTTTACTCAAAAGAAAATTGCTGTCTTGTTAGATGAAGCTCCCGTAAAAGAAGTGGCCAATGAAGTAATTTTATTTTTGATCAAAAAGGATAAAATCGAAGCCCTTCCAGAACTGACTAAAGGTATGAAAAGTAACAATGTTTATATCGAATTTGAAAAAGCTTATGTCGAAGGGGACGCTAAAAAAGTGATTTCTCTTATGGATAAAGTAGAATTAAACGGACGGAAAGAATCACAAATTGTTGAGTCCTATTTAGAATTGAATCGAGTCGATGCTGCCAACAAGTTCGCTCAAAAAGTTGGAAATCCTGACTTGTTTAAACAGATTGAGGGGTATCAATAAGAGTAAGGAGAACGGTTTTATGAAGCCATCGGAATACCGAATCGTATCACCTGAAAATCGAGTAGTCATCCCTCCTGAATATCTAAAAGCTCATAATATTAAACCAGGAGACAAAGTTGAAATTACAAACACTTCAACATACATCAAGATACAAAAATATTATGAGAAGAATGTCTGTGTCGTCACTGGAAAGTTTTCGAAAAAAGGGCAAATGGTTGGTGAAGCATTTATTTCGGATGAAGGTATGAAAGTGATCGAGAAACAACTAAATGATCTAAAGAAACCTTGAAAAGGCATGTGTCACTACCATGCTTTTTTCTTTTTTTCTAAAAAAATGCGACCCTTGCTATCAATAGCAGAGGTCGCCTTTCTTTTACTTAGTGCTGGATCGTGCTCACAATTTGATAGTCTAGTAACCAGTCCAGGACATCACTTTGAATACACTCTTGAATTGAAGTGAAGTCTTTATGACTGACTGGCACTCGTTTTTTAAAAATCGTTCGTTGAATTCCACCGATTGTTTGCGCTGAATACGTCACGGTAACAAAGTCTTCATTGTTTTTATGCAGCAACATTAACGATCCATTTATCAAGAAGTGATCAAGTAACTTACTTGAAAATGCTTCTCTAGCTTCGTCTTGCATTGCTATGTAACTCATTTCAAATAGTAAAGCGTATGTTTCGTTTTTTTCAATCTCTTCAGTAGTGTGCAGATATCGATCAATGATGTTCAATGTAATTCCTCCATTTTTTTGTTTTCCTTCGGCCGCCATGCCCCAAAGGGTGAATTTTTGCCGTTTTGACACGTAGAACGTGACACCCTTTGCAAGAGAGTCGTCAAGGGTTAGCATTCCATTATTTCTCGTCCATAGTCGTTTTATGGACGGTTTAGAAAAAATTGATGCGCCCTTGATGGGGAACGCCCTGGTGCGGTGAAAACAGGGAAAAGAAGCGAAGCAGATGCTTGCCCTGTTTGAATCACATCCAGGGTCAAAGAGGTGTAGCGTCCGAAGGGTAAAACGGAAAAATGACCTTTGCTTCCGGTTCATCCGGAAGCTTCCCTGCTTGCTCCAGCAAGCCCACGAACTTGTCTTGAGAGGGTTTCATGCCCTTGCCCTTCCCTCGCTCCGAACGTCCCGTCTAGAAGCGATCAGGAACGTACAGACTGGCATATCTTTGATATGCGAGTGGATCCGGATAGACACGTTCCATCGTCTGGCCACATCCACGCCCAGGCTGTCGTTATCGAGCGTTTCAGGGGCGTTGCGGTGGATTGTAGACTCTTAGGCTGCCGTTGCCTTAGAGTCTGCTCCATGAGCCCAAAATGCTGTTTATTTAAAAAAGCCCTTGCTCCACTAAGCAAAGGCTACCTGGTTAATCATTTTAAGAACCACTAATATTACATTTTGCTACAATATTCCCACTCTTTCATCGAATAGCCCCAATCATATAACTTAAAAAAATCGCTCTCATTTTCTTCAAAGTTGACGATAACGAATGACCATAGAAATAACTCGATCAATTCTGATACTTCATAGCCTAATTCATTTGCATAGACAGTTAATTTATCAAATTGTGCATTTTTAATATCTGCGCTAATTTTAAATCTTTGGACATTTTGATCAGTAGGTACTATCACCTTAAATGATTCATTTTTCATTTTCTCGGCCAATTTAAACCCTCTAGAAAAGATGCTCTCCCATGAATAATTCATCTGTCCTATTTTTCCTTTTGCCTGTAGATAAGAAACAATTAAATATGCTTCTCCTGAAATACGAAAACTCTTATATGCCATCCATTAGTAGCCCCTTGCTAGAATCATTAGATTAGATACAAATACTTTAACCTTCTTGTGGACGGATCTCAAATGCTAGACGATCGATATTAAAAAAGGCTTTTTGCTCGTCATTCATATGCACCATAAAGTATAGCCAGGCGAAAAATTCCATAAGTTCTGCTTGTCTAAGATTTAGACGTCTTTCCCAGCCTTTCATATCTTCAAGGATCGTCCCGGTAAATATGTTTGTATTGTTATAAGTCCGTTTATGATAATCTTCCGATGGAATTGGAATAATGGTATACCCTTTGGGATATAGCCCTTCCATCGTCATGCAGCCAAATTCGAAAATCGTTTGCCAACTGATCGCACGACCTTGATAGACTGGATCAACTTTTGATAGTTCTCGTAAATACGTGAATGGAAGTCGATATTCCATTCGTATTTTGAAACTAAACTTAATACTTTGTTTCCTATTGTTTAATGCCATCATCCAGGTAACTCCTTTCTGTTAGACTCTTATCCGACATTTACGATTATCCAATGCAATACTTTTTCCTAAAGCTACAGCATAATAATCTCCAGAGTGTTCTATTCGGGTCAGACGCCATTCGAAATCGTCATCTAGTATTTCAACGAGTACTCCGGAAGAGAGCTCTAAATCATTCAAAAAATACCTACCATTCGATCTCTTCACCAGGTAACCGTTTGATTGAACCGGCTGATTCAAATACATGATATCTTCACTGATTTTATCTAATGTTTGAATCACATTAATGAGTTGATCTCGAACGAATTCAGAATCGCGAGGATCATTGTAATCAGGGAAATTTAATTCCTCGAACATGCTAGAACCTTGTTCATATCCAATTTGTTCGAGTGACCGTTTGATGTCTTCTTGAAGCTTCGTTAGACTTTGTAACGCACTTTTGGATGTACCAGGAAACATCTCTATCACTCCATTCTCTATTTAGTCATACGAGCGTTATCCACTCGGTATAAATCATTCTATAGAGGAGACTGTGAATCCTGTCTTACTGGTTATTTATGACAATCTCTTAAGCGAAATTTGCATGGTACTTCGAAAACGTTTAATCGTTTTCCAGGAGATCCGAAAGTCGTTAATGCCGTGAAATGAAATTCATCATCTTCTTTAGAAATCCAGGTCTTATACCACTCGGCATCTTCGTTTAATTTCACTTCTACGGGCTCTTTGAGATTAACTGGACAATTATCTACTATCAACGTCTCTCTGTCCTCTGAAAGCGATATAGCGCCCTCTGCGATGACTGCTCTGTTGATATAGGTTATGTCCTCAAATGAATCATTTAAGTGGTACATAATCAGTGCATATTCCGTCCGTCTAAACATATCTTCAGAATTCAGTTCATCAGTTTTTAAATTCTCCAAGTGTAACCCATAATCCGTTTGAAGCGTATCTATCGCTTCTTGTATCTCTAATAGCTTTGTATTGAATTCATCAAGTGATTTAGTTCCTTTGCTTACTTCATGAGTGTTCATAATGTTCTTCGCTCCCTGTTTGAATGACATAATGCTGCATGGATTCATAAGTCATCTGAATCTCTGAATCGTATTGAAATATATAGATCAAGCCTGACAGTAAGAACAGTGTTAAGACTAAGAGTAAAACCTTTCGATAATCTTTCATCATAAGCACTTCCTTTCTCAATGGCTATTCGTTTACTACCGCACTCATTCAGGCTTTTTAGCCTTCATTTCGTTTGCTGACTTCTGCGAGTCGATGCTTGCAAGCAAGCTATCCCCTCTCGAAGTACATGCTCTGTGCCGTATTAGTTAATCCCTCGTATTCCAGGTGTTCATTGCTGTTGTGCGCTTCTTTATTTCAGGTACTGGAATGTAGATACCTGGTATCAATCACCCCCCTGGATACAGAGATCAAACCCATAGTTAAGATACCAACTACTCGGTGGGCCGGATACGGAATCTAAGTGTATTGGCAATTGACACATTAATTTCGAACGAAATTCTTTGTTCGATTTTGTTGCTTCGATGCGGTAGATGACGCTCGCTGGAGCGCTCTGTAGGCTCTTCTTAGCGTCGGCAAGGATCTGGAGGAAGTCTTGTGTACGATAGATAACAAAACCTGCTGAACGCCCTTTTAGGACGTTTCCGTTAGCATCCTTTTTCTTACGGATGACAAACTTCGATTTCGGGATTTGCTTAAAAGCACGAGTCAAACTTTTGACTTGTGTCTTGGCTTGATTCATTTCTTTAGCAAGTTCAGAAGCACTAATAGACAGTCCTTCTCCCTCCCCAACGGGCAACCTTTTTTCAAGGTGTTCAATCGTACGTTCGGCTAACTCTTGAGTTTTTTCATAAGTGCGATTTTCTTTCGACTTTTTGTGTTTGTAATATCCTCTTAACTGCGGACGTACCCCACAAATGAGTTCTACTTTGTTCGAATTAACGTTGTAGTCCTTCTTAAACGCACTCTTAACGGTCTTTACAAGACGACGGCAACCTATAGGTTGCTCCGACTCTTGATTACGCTCCTGAAGCATTTCTAGAGCATCTTCAAACTCATATCCATCAAGTTTTGCCATGACGCTTAATTCAAACAACGCTTCGTTTCGAGATCCCTTTTCGTTCGTATTCCACAACGCTCTTCCTGACTGGCTGCTTAACCATTTACCGTTCATGAAAGACTTCCCACGCTTCATATCGAGCTCACTAAACCATTCAACGGCTTCTTCTTTTGTCCAGGCGTTTTCTTTGTCAAAATACATGATCGTCTCTTCTCTTGGAAAACGAGACCACCCGAAAATTGAATTATTTAAATCGATTTGCAACCCTTGTTCAACAAGTGCCATACGGATTGCTTCTCCTATTGCTTTCGCATATGAAATGGCTTTTTCAGATCCATACCATGCATCACTTTCTTTGAATACAACAAAGAATTGGACACCTTTAGGAGTCTTTAAAATTAAAGAAGGTTTACATGGGATGCCTGCCATTTCGAATGCAAACAACACTTGTTGAACAGATGTTTTTTGGTCGATATCAAATCCATATGTCCGTACAGAACGAAGTTTTTCATCTGTAATATCTGACGCATTAACAGCATGAAGATATGTATTAGGCGTCCAATGTGTAATCCCAGTAAATGAACGTTCATGAAAGCTAAAAATACCGTTAATACTTCGTGCCGTGTTTTGTCCATTCAACATTGCATTGCTAAGAGCTTCCTTGCTATAGGCGACTCTTACTGCTCCATGAGTCTTCAAAATAACATCACATTGATACTTTACGTTTCTCGCAACATCGTTCGCATAGGCTTTATACAAAGCTTTTCCGATGATAAAATTCACGACTTCTTTTTCGATTTGTGCTGCTACTCGATGCGATTTTTTACGTGAATACAACATGATCTATGCCCCGTTTCTACAATGATTTATGAAAACAAAAATGGATCTCATCTTCCTCTAAAAAGAGAAAAGTGAGATCCATTGAATGTACTTATCCGGAACATAGTCGTGTCGAAAAATGTCGCATTTGCTAAAAACCGCAAACTTTTTTCGTGCGAAATGTTTGCAACCATATAGAATTGTGGTACTTTATATATAAGAGAGCGACAAAAACCTGCAAAGTTTTTGTTTCTCATTATTAAAAGCACACAGATGTGTCTATAAGGTTTACCTAGATAAGTGGAGTCATTCTTGGCGGGATGTCCACTTTTCTTTTTTTTGCCTTTTTTCGTTTTTAAGAAAAAAAAGCAAGCTTAGAAGATTTTTTGTATAGGTCTTATACAGGAATACTTTTTATGGGTAATTTGTTACAAGCTGTCATATTATGACTACTCCAACTAGGACTATCTTACACCAGTTTCCTACTTTTTACCTTATAATTCAGGTAAATGAATTGATTAACTTTTCATTACCATCATATTTAAGAATAATTTCAGTCTACTTCTTCGTCATTTTTACGCTTTGGTGTTTTCTTTTCTTTCTTAATAAAATCGTTGATCGTGCTGTCTTTCCAGAACTTCACCGTGTCGATGACAAGATCAGGTGACGGCAGCACTGCTTTTTGGTTTAAATAACTCCAAAAACGAATTCGAGTGAACGTTGTATTTGGAATTTCCTCTTGTATGCGATCGAGGAACGTTGCTCCTTTATAGTAGGAGGATGTATCATTTTCTTTCACTGAAATCGCGAATAAATTTGAAGCATTGTCTAGCTTTTTTGTATCCTTCTCATAAAACGTTCTCAAGACTTCAAAGAAAAAAATTAAATCATCATCTTGTAAGTCAGAGTGCACTTTTGATAGATAAAGATCATGCTTCTTAGGATTAGACAAAAACAAACTTAGTTGAAAAAACACTAATTCTTGTGGTGTCATTTTTATCGAAAGAGCAGGATTATCTTGTGCTTTTTTAATGTCAGGATAGCGTTGATAGAGCATTTTCAACGCATGTTTCATATGCAACTCTCTCCTTCACCAATCACACCGTCTTTAATAATTTGATTATAACACTCTTACTTAATATAATATAGGATTTTTATTTTTAACAATACTATACATTAATTACCTGTGGTATAATTAAGAAAACATATGTATTTATGTCTACTAGTAAATAGGAAAGAGGTGTCATTTTATGGAGTTGACGAGCTACATGAAGCGTTTAGTCATTTTACCTACTGTATTCGGTTACATTTTCTCTATTGTAATCCAAAAAGTCGTCCAAGCGAGTCCCGATTTAAAAGTTTTTCCGATGATCGAATATTTTGGTGAAATGTATGGGCTATCGAGCTTTGTTTCTACGTCGCTCCTGGCACTCGTATATTTCTATTTCTTAGGCTACGGATACGGATTGCTCTCTACAGTATTAGGGACTGTTCTTCCAAGCACGAAAAAAGGTATTTTCAAGCGACTATTTTTCATTCTATTAAAAGTAGCTATCTTGCTGCCTAATTCACTTTTCATCCCGATCATCTTCTTGGGTGACGTGATCCTAATGATTGTTAAAAAGGCTGCGTACAAAAAAAGACGGCCAAATACAACCCCTTACCAACACGAAGAAAAAGCCCTCTAATCTCTAGATTAGAAGGCTTTTTTCTTGAAGACTTAATTCATTAAATCCATCAACGCTTCGTGTTGTATGAGTCTACTTTCGTTATTACTATCATCCATCGATGAATAAAGATTTATCAAATCTTCCAAATCGTTAAAGATTGTCATATTCTGTGTCACCCTCCTTCATTTTTCTTCATTTCTTTTTCTTTCGCTAATCGCTTATCTCTTTCATTTTTATGCCAATAAAATGCCGACTTTTCTATCGGTAGCAATTTACATATTTCTTTCACAGGAATGTTGTTATCGTACATCATAAAGGCACGATCAAGTACATCATCCTCTATCTGCTTACGTCCTCCTTTGCGCCCTCTTGCTCTAGCAGCTTCCAGACCTGCTTTAGTCCGTTCTACAATCAAGTCACGTTCCATTTCGGCTAACCCTGCTAGGATGGTGTACATCAAGCGTCCGGCTGCCGTTGTAGTATCAATATCCATAGTGATGATCTTCATGCCTATGTCACGTTGATTTAAATCTTCTGCAAACGACAGCAAGTTTTTGACGTTTCTTCCTAGCCGATCGAGCTTCCAAATTACCAGGACGTCACCTGGTCGTAAATACTCCATACACTTATCAAACTCGGGACGCTTCGAGCCTGACTTACCACTAGCTTTTTCAGCAAATACCCGTTCACAACCAGCCTTTTTCAACGCATCAATTTGTAAATCCAATGATTGATCTGCTGTCGAAACTCGCGCATAACCTATCAGTGCCATTATTCTTCTCCATTCTATTTTTGTTTCCTCACACTAGGTTCAGAACATAGTTTTTTTAACGAACTGTCCTTCGTAATCCCAATTTTGTTCTTTAAAAAATTCTTCCGTGTTTTTAGTTCTTCCTCTTTTGAACAAATCATAAATTGTAGGACGAACAGCTAAAATCCTACTACCTTCTTGTGGAGCACTGTCTTGCCAATGCCCCCCACCTGTTAACTCTTCCATATCTGCCAAGTTTTCAATCAATTCAACATCATTCATTGACTCGACCAAAATCACATGATTCGCTACTTCTGTAAGTGTAACTCCTGGCGTCCATAACTTTTGAACATAATTCTCTATATGCCATTCCATTACACTCATTTGGATTAAAGCCCGTTCCGTGTCTGTAAGAAAAAAATAATCTTTACTTATAGGATTTATACTGTATTTAAGAGTCACTCTTGTTCTTCCTTTCGGGATGTAATTTGGCTAGTGTGGGGATATACTCGCATTACACAGTCTAAAATTCGCCATTGCCACTTGTACCATTTTTTATCTGCGAGTTGCTTAAATAACAGATACATTTCTCGTTTCTTTTTTCGGTGTAAGCTGAAATAAATTAACGTTGGTGGGAACATAATCAAGTGCCTTAATCGCTTTTCCATTGCAGTCCTCCACAAAAATTACTTTTTTAATCTAGAACTAAAATCAAACATTATGATTCATTGAAATCTTTCTTCAAACTCACTTAAAGGCATCAAGCGTTTTTCACATTCAATGCAGTATACATGTTTACTTCTAAAAACCGACAAATTACTAAAAACACCCTCATTCCCTGCATCTTTTCCATCGAATTTGTATTGGTAATGATAATTTCCTGCATAACGTTCTTTCACGAACACGCCTTTATCTGATTCACAAAACTTACATTTTTCCATTTGAAGTCTCCTTTGATTTTGGTCGGATTTCTCCGTACCACACTTTACTTTTTCTTTCTTATCCCAAACTCCATCTATGATATTTTGATACTTTTCTACAAATTTGTAGCGATCTTGATGCAAATTTTCAATGAAATTTGTTATATCATTCAATTCTTTTAGTTCCTTATACAATTGTTCCCGTTCAGTGTAATACAGCTGGAAAGAAGCTACAGACTTCCAATGAGCCGACGAACGAACTCCGGAAGCCGATATCCCTAATGCCAACTTCCGTTGAGTTACGTTCTCGATTTTCTCGTCTAGATTCCGGATCGAGCTAAGAGTTTTCTTTAAAATGAATACAGAGTGTTTTTTTACTAATTGATTGGCTGCATAGCTAGGTTCATTCATAATTATTCATATCTCCTGAAAAATAATTTTTTTCACCTTTCTAAAGTCCACCTTTAATTTCTTGACAATTACTTTACTATCGACAGGCTGCGTCCATGTTGATCGTGCTATATCAGATAGTCCAAATAAGATTCGTGAACTAAAAGCTACCGACTCTCTGATAAACCCCTCTACGTCTTCTTCAGGTCTATGTTCGATACCAAATTCTTCTTCAGCAAATTCATAGTAGTTTCTGATTTCGTTTTTCCATGAATTCATTTTCAATGCCAAATCTGATAATTCAAGGTTTTCAGAAATATTATTGCTCACTTTCAGTCCCAAGTCATGACCAGTGAAAAACCCCTCGGTTTTCTCCAACTCTTTAATTGTTTGTTCTATACAAAATTCGGTATATGTACATTTCACATTAATTAACTCCCGTCAAATCGTTTCATTTATTCCGTTTAACGTATTTATTATATCATTAATGGACATAGATTAATGGATGAGTTTATGGAATTTAGTCAATTCGTTAAAAATGCTGGTATCCCTCAATTTTTTGAATTACAGATTTTATTCCATTTCCAACAAAAAAATAATTCCATTTAACGGACGTATTTTGGAGACAAAAAAAGCAATGCTACCGAAGTAACTTTGCTTAGATGTTATATTGAGAAATAACCGCCCATGAAATCAATAGTAATGTAAGTACCGAAATGGATATTAAGAACGGCTTTACAGTTTTAACTTCTATTCGCTTTTTGCGAAGTCGTCTCACTTCTATGAAGAAAAATAAGACTGCCATACCTTGCAAAAATAAGATCCCGAAAATTTCGAAAAATAAAGAATTCATATTTTCCCCTCCATGCGTCTGATCTATTTCATATTTTTTCATCCCATGAATTTTTTATATGCTCCTACTGTCAAACATGAAGCCATACAAAAAATTATGAAATACTGAAGATAAACTATGTTCCCAACGACCTCATATTTTGAAAGTATAAAAGTAAGAAACAATAACATCATCAACCCAAAACCTGCTTTTAAATGGTTTGAACCCTCCATACTAAATCACCTTACCTTTTTGTTTGTTTTCGACCTAAGCGTAATACTTTACCTTTGGATATTGTCTCCTACAGATATCAGCATGATGCCACTTTACCTGTTCGGAAATTCGCTTTCCGGAAAAATTCTTTTTTGCTTCCATGTTGTAAAAAGCGTCGCTCCAAATTACTTCGCTTCCATCTACAAACTTCACGTGCCAGCAAACCCGAATTGTACTCTGATTCATATGAGTCTTACGCTTATTTTTCATTATTCACCTCTTCCGGATCAGCATCTTTAAACACTACTTTTATAAATTTCTTGTTGACCGGTTCAAGCATTTCTTTATTTGTTATGACTACATCTGTAGCATTTACAACTTCGTATCTTTGTGTAGGAATATAACAATTTTCTGATTCCTCACACAGGTTACTTTCTTTTTTGTTTTCTTCATTAGGTTTCTCAATTTCTCTTAGCAATAGTTTGTCTTTATCTTTCTCAACGACGTAATATGATTTATTATCGTTTTCAACGAAATTAATTTTTGTCTCATTTTGAATAGTAACTATTGAAAACATGTAAGACATACTCACACAAGCCAATAGAACAAAGGAACTCACAACTGGTGTCATAACCTTTACATCATATTTTACTTTTTCGCCTGGAACGTTTTCCTTTCGTATAAAAAGACTAATGAGACATATAATGTTTGTTGCTACAAACACCCATACACCTGCTATAGCTCCGAAGTTCGATTCTCGATTACCCCATGTAGGGAAGGAAATCCATGTACCAACAATCAACGCTATTGAGAATATACTTACTGCAAAAGGATATATCACTAAAGTAAGACGCTTTGTTCCTATTACTTTAACGCTTGTATCTTGAGGACTAAACAACGTGTGTAAAGCTAAATATAATGGTATAACCCACATGAAAATATCTATATAATTTTTAAAATTAATAATCCCACTCATTATCTGATCTTGATTAAGAAGTTGTGCCACATGACCGTATGTTTCTATTTCTATCTGTTGATAGACAGCCATATTATAAAAACAAAGAGCAATGGCAGCACCTCCAAGGCTTAATATAAATCCCGTTCTTTCCTTTAGTTCTGCTCGATACTCCTGCAACGTCATTACTGAAGAATGACTGACTGCTCTAGTACTCCGCCTTGCTCTAGCACTTCTCAATTTTGAATACCTCTGCTTTCCTTTTCTAAATGTCTTACAATCTTTTCTGCCTTTTGAGTTGAAAGTAAACAGGACAGCTTGATTAATTCTAAAAACGACTCTCTCGATAAAACATTTCCGAAATGAGAATACGTGTATCGTTCATGTTCACTATCGTAATGAACTTTTGTATCGAAGTTTCGTTTCAATCTCTTAATCCGATTATCAAATTTTTCTAACTTATCATCATACATGAGATAAAAAACTGTAGTGAACATACCAGCAAATATAATATTTAATGTAAGTGAACTAATAGACGATCGATAAAAAAATAAAACGAAATTCATAACTAGCAATGTCAATCCAACAAGTAACTTTATTTTTCTACGCTTGCTCAATTTAGTATTACCACCTTTTTAATTTTCGCCTTGATTTAACGGTTCTTTTTTAAATGGATTTAGATCACTAAAAGGATTTGTTTGCTTGCTAATAGGGTCTTCTACTTTCACATCATTATCATTTTTCCGGACATCTTCGCGTAATACCCCTACAAAAACCAAGACAATCAAGAACACAACGATTACTGAATAAAAAATTACAGGTGTATATTTATCTTCACTTACATAGTTTTGACCTGTTCCTTGTTTTCTTCCATTGACGAGAAAAAACAATGTAGTTACTACTATGAAAATCGCTACAATTCCTACAATTACAAATAGATAATTCATGAATAAAACCACCCTTCAATATCTTCTTGTCACTACTATTACTATGATCGTTACAAGTGCAAGTACTGAAATTAAATTGCTCATGGATAAACCACCTTTTGTTGTTGGTTACTCAATGGTTCCAAGCGTAAGCAACTACAATAACCCCCACTACTGCTAAAAGAAGATTAAATGCCGTATACGGCCCAATTTCAATCACAGTACCCTTAAATACTCCGATAAAGTAACTCACGATTGCTATTATAAGAAATACAATTCCTATCACGAGAAAAACACTGTTCATCCTCATACCACCTTCGATTTTTTTCAGAATTATTTATCCGTATCATTTTTTCCATAAGCTAGTCTTCGGAAAAATTTTGTCATTAAAAGAAGGCACAGACTGAAGGCAGAACCTCCAACAATGAACATAATAAAATAAACGAAACCTGCACTAGCTAAGTCGATTGCATAATCAATCATGTTATCCCTCCTTTGATCCAATTAAAAAGTTGATTACTTTATATTGTTTCACGATGACAAAATGATCGTTTATCATAAAAAGTCCATTGATGATAATAGTAGGAACGATCAATGCTGCCATGAGAACAATTGCTAAATCTAAAGATATCTTTTTATTATCTGACGAATTTTTTGGATGATTATCAAAATCCACTTTTGCTGCTACTCCAGTGATAAAAAAGACAATCAAAACATGTACGATCATTAGTACTCCATGTTCACCAGGTAAAATAAAATTCTTCATTACTAAAAAATTTATCATCGCTATACCTACTATGATGACCATGACTATATTGGAATCTTTATGTTTCAAATACTTCGGATAATACTTTCCCAACAGTTTAAAAGATTTGTAGTAAAGGTGAATCAGCCACAATTCTAGTTTCTTCATGATTTCCCCCTGGTAGCTTGTAGATCGGAAACCTTTTTTAGAAACTTGATTGCTTCCTCTTCACCTACATTCATTTTTCGAGAAATTAACAAGATGGTCTCCTTTTCATTTAATAACTTTCCGGATACCTCATATAAAGTTTCTTCCGTTTCTTCGTCTTTCAGTACAGTTATTTGAAGAGTATTTTTTTCGGATGATGCCGATTTCAACATATAAACGGCACTGGCAATTAAAAAATAATAGACCAGAGTAGAAGCAAATTGGGGAATAGTTTCTGCTCCCCTATACGTCAAAAAAACTGCTACTAATATGATCGAGATACTTGTGAAAATCCTTGCTTTATAATCCACTGTCGCCCTCCTAAGTTCAATCAACCAAAGATGTAATAAAAGAATGTAGTAAGTAATAACAAAGGCAATATCATTTTTAATAAGTAAATCGCGATTTTCCAAAAAACCTTAAACACAAATCCAACAAGGAACAGCATGACGAACGGTGGCATCGAAAACCCCCACATTTTCACCAAACTGAAATTAGATAACGTTTCCATCATACATCATCACCTCTTCGATTTTTTTGTAAAACCTTAGCAAACGCCACAAGAGTGATAAATACGGCAATCATTGCAACATTTAATAGGATTTTCATTAAGTGAACGTAGCTATTCACCGTCCCAGCATCTTTGATTAGCGTTATGCCAAAAACTAAGATCACTGACATTGCAGAGAAAACCATAGCTATTTTGATTGTCGCTTTATTCATAGACTCACCCTTCCTTCATAAAAGTTCATAGTCCCTCAACCTTTGATTCCAAATGTACATCTCGTTCACATCAAAGCTTCTTGCCATGACCTCTAATGGCTCGAACGCTTCTTTTTCATATGAATTTGCCGGATCGTTGTCCATTAAGATATCGAACAACAACTCATCTTCCCCTCCATATAGACGAACTTTAAACTGGCCGTTTTCGTAATCCCCTAACGTCTGTCCTTCTAATGAACCCAAAGACGTTTGATATCGTTGACTCAACTTCCGATGATGATGATCCTCAACAATTTTAAATCCTGCCATGCCTGTTCCCTCCTTAATATCCTGGTTCTATCTATATAAAGTATAACATTTTAAACATATACAATACAATGTTTTATTATAGATATTGATTTATTTTATAATAAATTTTATAAGAAAAAGGATAAAAAAAGATTATCCTTTTTTCTTGTTATTTACGAAGAACGGTAGCATTTCCAACACGATCGTTATCATTACTATGCAACCAGGCAGAATAGCCGGAAGATACCACCATGAAATCACATTGTTTCCGAATAAATTCATGTACAAGAAGAACGATACAGAAAAAGCTAATCCTTGCATGAATCGTGCCGTGAAGTAAGTGATTAGATTCTTTCTGATCCCTACTCGTTTCGCTTTTACTCGTGGTTTGATTTGTGTGTTAGTTTGCATGTTACTTCCTCCTTGTGATTTAAATTATGAAGAGAAAGGTTTCTTGAGAAACCCACTCTTCAGTTAAGATGTTGGTCAAGCGAGCTTTATGTACTGTTCAAACGGTAGATAATTCTTTTTCAAAAACGGAAGATCTTTTGTGGTCTCATATATTTCAGTAAAAGTAACTTCCAAAATCTTTTTCTGAATGGCTGCGTAAATGTCTAGCAATGGCTTGAGTTTGAAGTATTCTTCCTTTTCAAAGTCCAGCACTTGTTTTGTTACTTGAGCAATCGTTTTACTCTCTGATTGGTTCATGGCTTCGAAAAATGAGTTTGCATTTTCAATGTTCATTTCTGTCATTGATTCATTTTCTCTCAACGCTCTTGAAACGTTTTCTGCTTCGTAATATGCCATTTGAAGATTGTCTTTAATTCGTTCCAACTCATTTCGCGAACTGAATGGTACGGTAATTTCTCCGTAATGCTCTGACTTGAAATGCAATTCCAGGTATTCATCTTTTTCGATGATTTTAAAGTCACCGTAAACTGTTGAGTGGATCATTGCCATGCGACTAATTTCTAAAATCGCTTGTAAATGTTCTTTTTTGCTTCTGCCTATTGCTCTTGAAATCTCTCTAAGGTTTTGTAATTTCATCTTTTTCACTCCTATTTTCTATTTTTTCGTTTTCCTTCGGGCGACATGCCCCGAAAGGGTGAATTTTTGCCGTTTTGACACGTAGTACGTGACACCCTTTGCAAGAGAGCCGTCAAGGGTTTCAGCACTCCATTTTTCACGGCCATGTGCTCTCCATGGACGACGCCTGAAAAATTGATGCCCCTTGATGGGGAACGCCCTGGTGCGGTGAAAACAGGGAAAAGAAGCGAAGCAGATGCTTGCCCTGTTTAAATCACACCCAGGGTCAAAGAGGTGTAGCGTCCGAAGGGAAAAACGGAAAAATGACTTTGCTTCCGGTTCATCCGGAAGCTTCCTTGCTTGCTCCAGCAAGCTCACGATCTTGTCTTGAGAGGTTTCATGCCCTTGACCTTCCCACGCTCCGAACGTCCCGTCTAGAAATGATCAGGAACGTACAGACTGGCATATCTCTGATATGCGAGTGGATCCGGACAGACACGCTTCAACGTCGGGCCACATCCACGTCCAGGCTGTCGTTATCGAGCGTTTCAGGGGCGTTGCGGTGGATTGTAGACTCTTAGGCTGCCATCGCCTTAGAGTCTGCTCCATGAGCCTGAATAGGTTTAAAAGTGGATTTATTAGTTACAACAGAGGTATACTATTTTAAGAACGTACGTTTCTAAAATGAGGAGTGATTGCTTTGGAATTGAGGGATTTTACGAGTAATTTTCTTTATACGACAACACGCTTGTACGGTGATCCTGACGTTTCAGGTAGATATGAAATTGGAACCGGATTTTTCTTAAACGTTCCTATGTCCGGTGACGAATTCTGTGCTTGTTTAGTAACAAATAAGCATGTCATTGAAAATGATACCTATATCAATTTTGTTTTGAACTATGCTGATAGCGAACATAAGAGATTAGATGAACAAAAAAGATGTCGTCTTCCTCTAATTCGTGAAGATTCTTCTGAATTTGATCAGAACGTGTTTCCCCATTTAGATTCAAACGTTGATTTGTGCCTGATAAATATTAGTTCAATCATCAGAGAAACGCTCGATGAGGGACGAGATGTTTTCTATAGAGCATTTGATCTTGATAGCATCCCAACAAGAAGCACACTTGAGAAATTTAACGCTTTAGAAGAAGTTATTATGGTGGGGTATCCTCATGGTCTTTGGGATAGTGCGAATAATCTTCCAATCATGCGAAAAGGCATTACATCATCGCATGTCGCTTACGATCATCTAGGAACTGAAAATTTCCTTGTTGATATCGCTTGTTATCATGGTTCAAGTGGTTCACCTTTGCTTATTTACGATGATGGTCGTGTATACCGTGAAGACACTCCGTTCACAATACAACGCTCCTTGCTTTTAGGAATACAGTTTGCTGTTCCTAAAATTAATGATAATGATGTCTCTGTTTACTCCTACAGCAATTTGGGCTACTTTATTAAGTCATACAAATTGTTTGATGTTATTACCGATCTTAGAAGAAGCCAGGGTATATACTAAAAAAATCCGTTGATTGATAACTACTCAATCAACGGATTTTATCTATCTTGCTCAAAATCATTCTTTTTTTGTTTTTGCTCTTTTTGCTCATTGCTTAACTCTAAAGCCTTGGCGTTCTCGATCTGTTCTTGCGTTCTAGTTCGCTCGTGACGAGTCACTCGTTCAAACGCTTCAACTACTCGCACCAAGTCTTTAGTAGAAAGCTCCCCGATTTTTCTTCCCAACGGATTTGCTTCCCAGGTATCGTAACGCTGCCCTCTGCCCATCCTGACGACGGACGGTTTATCAAGACCGGCTGCTTTCAAGTCTTTGATTTCACAGCCAAATTGTTCACTCAAATACCCGGTTACAGTCGATGTAATCATATAGAAGGCTACGCCTTTTTTAGTAAAGTCATATAGTACGACGACTGGTCGTCTTTTTTCTCCGTGAGGTCGAGGATTACCGTCTCGATCCTTGTAACGCAAATTTGCTATGTATACGTCACCGATCGCAAATGATTGATCGGGACGTTTTGGTTCGTCACTCATCTTCTTCCATCCAATCTACATGATTGGGATCTTCCGGATCGAGAAGGATATGCCCTGTAGTATCAACTTGTAACGTTTCAACTTCGTATGAATGATTTTCCGATAGTTGAATTTTTTTCAATTTCGCGATGGCTGCCAAATATTCCGGATCGTGATTTCGTACCACAACGCCTTGCAATTCAGATGGATCAAATTCGTCTTCAGGTGTCATTAAAGCAACTCCTTTCACGTAAATAATTTCCCTGATTTAAGATACCTTTCAAACACTTCATACACTAATTTAAATTCTGTTTCGGTAAGTAACGTCATGTAGTATAAGGTCGATTGTTCGACGACCTCTCGTAACGTTTCTCGTTTTAATACTTGTACTTGACGAATGGTAGCAGGTGGAATTCTAAAGTGATTCGCTGTCAAAATCTCTGGTGTAAATGGCGTATTATGATAAGCCTTTCTCAACATACTAGTTCGTTCATTCATGCCAATTTTTATAATCAATTCATCATATTCTTCCTCTTGGAGAGCTTTTTCGAATTGATTAACCATGTCAATAAATAGCTCATTAAATCCGAATCGACTCAAACGAATACGCTCATCTTTTCCAACTGCCTTATCCAAATAATAGTCAAGTAAATGCGGTTTGCTTTGATTCAACACTTCAAAAATACTGTAGTACAGCACTTGGAATAACGGATGAACCTTATACGACTTAGGGGGATAAGACATGATCCTAAACTCCAATCTGTTTTCTAAGAGCATGGCAAAACTGCCTTAATATTCAGATTGAGTGTACCATAAGGAAAGATAGATGTAATAATCACATTTAATTGCGTAACCATACTTCTGAATAACCCGTTTCCTTTTGTATGATGTTCATCTTCATTGTCCCGGCTCCTGTACCTAAGAAATTTAGGAAATCCATTTCGTAGATGCCACTCACTGTGACTTCAATTTTCCCTCCTTTATCGACCAATCCAGTTCGATTGTATTGCACTTTAAATCCTTTATTATCTAAAGCTCCGTTCTCCAATTGTGAGTTCGCATAAGCGATTACACTAGGTGATACTCCACCCTGGCGTTCTGCTTCACGAGTGATGTTTGTCGCTATCGTAGACACTTTAGACACCTGTACCCCATAGACCATTAACTTTGCCATAAAGATGAGAATCGGGATTGTTAGAAGTAAACCAAATGCTGTTCCTATCGTACCTTTCATGTCTTATCGCTCCTTTCGTTTTAAAAAAATAACGGTCAGAGTCAATTTGACTTTGACCGTTATTTAGAATTTCTTACGACCAGTTTGCTGGCGTTTTTGTAGTTCCATCTTGGAAGAAGTCCATGATATTTCCAAAGACAGTTCGCATTACCGGAACTGAAATTGCAAGTACGATAACACCAATAACAATTGCTGCGTAAGTATTAGTTCCTTCTTCTGTTGTCCCTTTTGCAGATCGTTGAGAAGCAATAAAACCCTGTACTTTTTCTTGCATATCCATTTGTTTCATTTGCATCTTTGCACTAATTTTGTAAGACAATTTTTCTTCCATAATTCGTTCCTTCTTCCCTTATAAATTCGAAATATTACTGAAAGTGTTGACCATTAAAATACCAAGTAAACTAAAGATAGTGACGATGTACGGTAGCATCATCGATCGAATATAGCGATCTATTATGTCCATACAATTTTCTAATTTTTCTTCGTTCGCTTCATCTTGCATTTCACTCATAGTCTGTAATTGGTATTCCAATGTTTTAGCACTATTTTCAGCAGAAATAGTTTGCATCTGTTGAAAAGCCATCATGAATTCTTCGGCTTCTTTAACTCCCACACTAGTTACAAAATTCCGGTACGCTCTCCCATCGGCTGGATATAATTCAATCTCTGCAATAAGCGTTTTGACGTACGGTTTTAAGATTTCCCCTGCATATTCTTGACTCTTTTGTAGAGCATCCATCGGGGTAAAATCTTTTAACAATATCCCTAATGAAGAGAGGTATGATGGGATTTCATATCGTTTTTTCTGTTGATACTCATTTTGTGCCTTTATCAATTGTTTCATCGGTATAGAAAACACATAAAACGCTAACGGTACTGCCAAGTAATAAAAAATAGGAAGATTGAAGAAATATCCCATACCAAAAAGATAAGCAATGCACAAAGTAGCATGGATGATTCTTTTCAACATAAATTTTTCAAAGGTTTGAGAAGACCGGGCTTTGCTCAAACTAGTTTCAACGTGAACTCTATACTTATCAAACGAAGTGATACGCTCTAATAACGGATAAGTTTTTGATTGATCCTCCTGTCCTTCCTGAAGGAAGGACTTGAGGACAAATCGCTTACGAGACCGAAAATCACTGACTTGATTGACAACTCGATAAGCTAAAACTCCAATTGCTAATAGAGCCACTATCGATAAGATATGAGTAACGTAATTAAAATCAAGATTCGATAGTGACAACTTAGCTCACCCTTTCTTAAACCCAATCAGCCGGACGTTTTGTTGTTCCTTTGTTGAAGAAGTCCATGATGTTCGGATAGACGACTTTGATTGTCAGAACGACCAGAGCAAGAGCGATGACAGCAATGACAAGACCAGCATAAGTGTTTGTTCCTTCTTCAGTTGTACCTTTAGCAGAGATCTCATTTGTAACGAAGTTTTTAACGCCTTCTTTAGCGTCCATTGCTTTGATTGTAAGTTTTGCTTGTGCTTTTGCGAATAAAGTTTTCATGTGTTTGTTTCTCCCTTTTGTATGGTTTGTTTTTAATGAATTTGTTCCATTTCCGTTGGATCGTACAACTCGATTTGTTCGAGTTTTTTGTAGATAAAGTAGGTGTAAATCGTTACTAAGAGATACACAATACTGGTAATCGAACTGTTTCTAATCACTTCATAATTGTCATATGAGACGAAAATGAACATGAAAGGTAAAGAGTATGCCATCAGAGCAAAGGTACGCCAAACTTTGAATTTACTGCGATAATCAGTATTCAAACGTTTTTTGAAGACTTCTTTTTTCTTCATTTGACGGACGACCGTTCGTAAGGTGCTTGTATCAGTTGATCCACTTCCGGCTAATACTTCAAGTTGTTGATGAAACAGTTTGACGATTTTTTCCGGATACTTTTCGTTCATTCCGTGAAATGCTTCCCTTACCGATCGACCGTTTTCTAAGATCGTATACGCCTTTTCTAGATCTCCTTTGATCGGCTGTGGCATATCCGGAATGATGCTTTCTAAAGATTGCTTCATGTTACCAAATGTCGCATATGCACTGGTGAAGCCAGACATATAGAGCGTTAGTTTGAACTCTGTGTCTGCTATATAATCACGTTTAATGCCGTGTAATTTTATGTGTGCTGCCACGATCCCACCGAACAATGCGAATGGAATCAAATAAAGAAATGGATTGAAATAGACAATGAACAGTACTGCTCCAACTGCCGTTCCAGCAATCAGTTGAGTGAAGTACATTCGATTATCAAAATCTACCCCATATTTTTCAGCAGCCTTTTTGAAATACACCGGATCGGCTCGCTCCAGGAATGGATATCTTTTTTTGAAGCTTTCTTTGCCTTTTCGTTCATTTAGTAAATTCGAAAGTCGGTTTCTTTGATTCTTATTCTTCCTCTCGAACAACTGCATGAAGACGATATAAGCTAAAATTGTAAGCACGATCAATACGGCTAAATCCACTATGTGACTTTGTATGACAGCCTCGATCCAAATTCTCATGCGAGTTCAGCCACCTTCTCGTTGACAGGTTCGAGCATTTGGATATCACTCAAGTCTTCGTCATAAGCCAAGAGTTCATCCCATAGTTCTCGTGACATCTTACTTTTTTGAACGTGTTTCTCTTGAAGTTTGTCGTATTCGAACAAGACATTTGCGATTGTTTGTCCGTTTGCAAAATCCAGGTACTCTACAATTTGATTGATTTTACGGACTCGCTTCTCTCCAAAACGTTCGATGTGGATGCCGATTCGGAATCCACCTTCCCGGCTTACGATCTTCCTTCCGTAAGTGTCGTAATCTTGCATTTGTCCTTCCTGACAAAGATCGACCATTCGATTGATAGCTCCCAAGGCCGTTTTAGAGTGCGTCGTTGTGTTTACGATATGCCCCGTCCCTACTGCTTTCAGAACGTATAAGGCTTCGCCCCCTCGTGATTCCTGCAAATAGATGTAATCGGGGTTTTGACGCATTGCATTCTTCAGGTGGTATTGATATCCGAACTCATGACCACTTTCGTTGTTCACTTCTCGATTTCGCCACATCGTAATTGAATATCGTTCCGAATCGTAGAGCTCGTCCAAGTAAGATTCAGGCGTATCCTCGATCATGATAATGTCGGTTTTTGGTCGCGCATAGCGAGTCATGTATCGTAACAGTTCCGTTTTTCCTGTCCCGGTCTCTCCAGCAATCAAAGTGGATTGCGATCCGAACGTTCGTCTCAAGAGATTGTACATGTCTTCATTTAAGTAACCCGTCGATAACATGTATTCCTTACTGATTCGAAGTTGCTTAGAAACACTTCGTAATTGAAGGGTAGGTCTCGGTGATAGATCAAATCCGACCACGTTAATACGCATTTGTGGGAACATGGCATCAAAAGATGGATTACCAGCCGAAAACTTCTTGCTACTAGCAAAAGCAAAACGATTTAAAAGCTCGTTATATGACTCTTCACTATCAAAGGTAAGGTCTGTTTTGTACTTACCTTCATAAATGTGATCAACCCGAATGTTATCCCAACCGATGACTTTTATATCTGTGATGAATGGATCACTTCTCAATACTTCTAATACATCTAAACCAACTAATTTTTCTAAAAGGATTTTCGTGATCTCGGCTGGTCGTTTGGCATCCATGTGATGCTTATGTTTATCGATAAATTCAGGTTCAGTAATGATGTCATGAATTTTTGATTTCAGTTTGGAAGCTCGTTTTTCATTACCGAAAGCATTTCGAACCAAACTTTGATTTTCATCACTGGACAAAATGTTTTTAACTGCATCGATTAAATCTTTAGATAACCCGTTACTTTTATTCTTCTTTGAGGTATCAGATTGAATGTTCAAGAAGAACAAGTCCGTCACGCTAATTTTATTTTTTTGTCTTGCATCATTGGTTCTGTAGCGTGGGATTATATTTCTCATTACACCTTGCTCCCTTCTATCGTTTTATGAACAACGGTTTATCGAAATCCAGCAAACAGCTTTTTCTTTTCGACATGTTTTTGTCGAATGATATTGATGCCAATCGTGTCAATCAGTTCTTCCATCCGTTCACGGATACTCGACGAATCGGTTTTTGCAGCCCATTCTTCTCCCATGCGTTCTGGATCATACTCGACAACGAAAGCATCTTTGACTGTTTCATCAATAATTTTTTGAGGGATTGCTGTACTGACCATGTTTGCAATATCTTTCCACTTACCACTTAAGTCTTTGTTGTGTTCAAACAGGAATTTCTTGAATTTCATCTGTTCAAACACTTGGGAAGAGGTAGGCATGTATACCGATAGAACCAAATTACTCGTATTTAAGGTTTGAATAGTGAATAAGTGATCTAAGTCATGTGGTAGTTTAATGACCACATGATCGTATTCCGTATTACGAAGCGTATCGAGAATACCATCCACGTATTCAATGACCTGACTATCGAACTCTTCTCCGTTATCACCGATCAAAGAGGGTTCTGTATCATCTTCTACATTCATCGGAAGAACAAGATAATCCAGGTTGTCTTCTAGTTCCAAGAAGATATCTCTATCTTTTTTAGAACTTTCTTCGAGTAGCATAGATTTCGTGATAACGAACTTATCAATCGAAAAATTGCCTTTAAGTGCTTCAAGGAAATACTCGTTGATATTTTGCTTTTCTGTATTGATCTGCATGGATTGAGCAAAGCCTTTTGATCGAGTATTTAATTCGACGTAAAGGACTCTGTAATTATCAGCAGCCAATCGGTTAGCAAAAGATAGGGATAATGTTTTTAGCCCTTGATTTGGTTCTGAAGAATAGAAACTGATAAGCTTTTTATCTGCTTTTTTCATTATTTCGCTTCCCTTCCTGATTCTTATCCTTTCGCTTCGACGACCGGATTTTCACGTTTTTCTTCTTTTGTATCAATCACGCTATCTTCTTCCATTTCTTCTGTATCTGCATACTCACCATTGATATACTTGACGACCATGCTTTCATCCAACTTTTCATCATTCTTGCTGTACTTATAAACTTCACTTGTCGCAACTGGAACGACATCACCCACAAGTTTTGCTTTATTCAATAAAGCGTTCACCTCTTGAGGGACAGCAAAGATGTAGATAGACGCCATTGTATTTTGTTTGTTTGTCGTCATGCTGTCATCCTCTTGTTGCTCCTTTTGAACCCCTTCAGTCTCAAAGACATTGACTGCTTGAGCATCTTTGACGGCAACAACTCGGATTTGAGAAGCTAATTTACCGTATAGGACGTTCATCCCTTCCCCTTGCTGGTTGGCTGCGTCTTTCTTTGTACGGAAATATAGATCCACTTTCGAATTCGGAACGATACTGTTTCCTAATGAAGTCTCTAAGTCTACCAACAGAGAAAATGCGACTTCATTTTCTTTCAAGTTCAGAATGGCACTATCCGGAAGTTTTTCTTTCGTCGAGATCTTGTCTTTATAAATCAACGAATTTTTTGCTAAACCGAATCCAGAAACCGTCCATTTTCCAACGATTTTTTTCATGTCCGTCACTGCATTTGGGGGCAATGCTTTACTTGGTACATTCCGAACCGTCAACATGTTTTTGGTGATTTCCGTTCTTGGTGCAATTTCTGATTTCGTAAAGATAACTGGCACTTCATCTACTTCGCTTTTGATCGTGTACTGCGTGTATCCTACAATACCGCCGATTAGTACAATGGCCGTTGAACCAGCAATGAGTTGTTGCTTTAGTCCTTTTTTCTTTTTCATTTCAAAGCTCCCTTATCATCTAGTCGTTTTACGTGCTTCAATGATTTGAACGGTTCTCGATCTCGTTTCTTGATTGAGACCTTTGTTCACAGCATTACTTTCTTTTAAATTCGCAAACGCTTCTGTTGCCATTAAGGGTGCTCCCCCTCCAACATTGAATCTGTAGATATTTAAAGTCCGATCACCTTGATAAAACCCTACAGAATTCGCATATTGACGAATTAAGATTTCTTCTTGTGCATTTTGATTGAGATTCACCCTTTCATTAGCTCGCAAGATTCCTAGATTGACACTGTTGGTCACTGCGTTTCGAGTCGATGTTTCTAAGGATTGTTCATTGTCATTATCGACAATCGATACTTCTTGGAACGAAATGACCCAAAACACTCCAAAGATCAGAACGATGGTGAGAAAAATACTAAATACGAGTTTCGACATCCTTTTCCTCCTTATCCGTTACTTCCGTGGGATGTTGATGGAATTAAAGATTGACTGTCCAGGTACATACAAAGGACGAGTCGCATTGTATTCTTGAATCTGTTTGATGGTATTAGGTGTCAACTTGTAAGAATGCACGACTGGTGCTTTATTCGTCGAGTTGTTGTACGAATAATTTGAATACCAGTTCTTCAGTTCACCGTTGATATCACTTAAAGCAGAAGAAGTGTTGAAGTTCCATCCGATTCCTGAAGGGAACGGTTTACCTGGTGAGAGTGCTCGTGTGTAGAAGTCGTCATTTCCTTCAGGATCATTCAATGCCGATCCGGTCACTTCCACATCAGCAGTTACACACGTATTCATGCGGTTTACTCCCGCATCTAATGCGATCGAATCAAACGTCAACGTTTGGTTCGGGTAACTAAATGGGATGTAAAACTTTGTTCCTCCCGACATCATCGTGTCATTCGGGTTTCGCTTACTATGTGTGGAATTCATCGAGTCAAAAACATTTCCACTATAAGCTTCTAGATAAGAATTCGGAAGCGTCCATAATGTACTACTTGAAGGCAACAATCCGATTTCATAACCAGATAATTCAATTTTTCCGTATGTTCGGCTGTTTTTAACATAAGGCAAATAATTTGATAAGACAGGGAAATACGATCGCACAATCTTTGTTCCCGTTGCTGTTGATTCTGGATCTTGGTTCTCATATACGCTTTCAATTTCATAATTAAATCCGTATCCTGCTTTTCGTGTTAAATCTTTTGAGCTCATCAAGATTTGAGTCGTGATACTTTCGTTGTAGCTTGTCACACCTTTCGTTCTATCGTTGACCGTCCTTACGAGTCCATCTAGTTGTGACGTTTGCCCTAAAGGTGCACACATGGCTGCCGTTTCCTTAGAAGCCGTTAATATTTCAGTCGTAATCGTATTATTCTTCATACTTTTTTCGGTAATACCAGAGAAGGTTGCCCCTTCCGGGTTAATGATTCCCGATACATCACCATCCTCTTTGAGCGTCCATGTGTATGAAATCGTCTTGATGTCCGACTCTTCGAGAGTGATTGATTTTGTAGAAAGTACGGTATCATCACCGAATCTAAGTTGTGTAGGTGTCGTGATCGATTGCGTGGCTACTTCTTTCGCTTCAATCGTGTCCTTTTCTTTTTCGTAATGGTTGATCTCAACAGTCAATGTATCAATCGAACACTCCAGGTTCGCGATATTTTGTAGCGTGACTTTCATTCGAGCAACAACAGCTTTTGCTCTGTCCTCGTCACCTGCTTTATCAGCAGCATCGTATTCTTTTTCCTGCTGGGCATAATCAGCTTTTTCTGATTTAAGTTTTGTTTGTTGAGAAGTGCGAAGTGATTTCCGTTTATCAATATCTGCTTGAATCGCATCTTTCGCTTTTTGACGATTGGCTGCGTAATTATAACGACGGTACGTCACTTTCGTTGTCGTCGATTTGTTCGCTTCCGTTACTTTTGCATCGATCGTTTGAGCGACTAAATCGAGTTCATATTTGTAGCGATCTTTCGGTAGTACAGGTGCTTTACATGTACCATCTGGCTCTTCCGGTTTATCGGGGATATCAGGTGGTGGTGGTGGTGCATCGAAGCGAAGGGTTGCATTGTTTCCTGTCACACCGAAGTAGACACTGTTCGCCCAACGCTTGGCATTATCGTCTTCAGGTGAACGAAGACCGTACCAGATTGTCGTATCGCTCTCATCCTTATCAATCATCTTGTAAGGCTTCTCGACCGTGAAATATTTGCTCGGTGCGTCTTTTGCTGTTTGTCTTGGATAAGTACGTCGAATGACCGGATAATCATCTGTCGATAAATAACCACCATCTTGTACACCAGAGTTAAACGAAATTTCCCCTCCATTGTATTTACGGTCTGCGAACGAGAATGGAGTTTTCAGTGGTGAATAGACATACCAACTTCCTACACGCTTCGCAATGTAAACGTTCCATGCTGCGTCTTCAGTTGGATCGGGAAACAAGTCTTTTAAAGGAACATATGCACTGAAATTGACATCCACATATCGCATGTTACAAGACAAGTTATCTTTGTTTAATGCAGAAGAAGAACATTCATTCCAAACTCCTGCTCCCTGGTTGTTGTATTCCAGATCTTCAGTGGCATCCAGACCACCGTTTTTCGTGGTATATACTTTGGTCATTCCTAAGTTGTCATCACCCTTGTATTTTCGAACGATGATGAACGTTTCATGATTGGTTGCTGTATGTGTTTGTCGTCCAAAAATGACAGCCCAACCAAAGAATTTTAAGTATTTTTGATCTCCCTTCCCAAAGTTGTCCGTAACGATTCCGTATCCATCGCTCGTGTATTTGTCGGAATAGATGTCATATGCTAACCGTCTGCCCGATGTCATCGTGTATGAGTTACTTCCTCGTAAGTCATCCCAATGACTTTTATCTGTCGAACTTGCTAAATATGGATTAGCATGTACACTACTGAAATTAGGAAATACGACGAGTAAGAACATTAAGAAGAGTAGTATCCTCTTCATTCGCTCACCTCTTTCTTTTGAACGTCCAAACAACCAATCCGATTACTCCACTTATCATCATCAACATCCCGTAAATCCAAACTTTCGATTTAGGCTCGTCTTCTTGCTTGTTCACTTTCGTAAACTGTGTGGATTGTAATCTTAGCTTGTTCTCAATTTGCTTTTCATCTTCATCTTCTTTAACAGAGCCCTGGTTATGCTCACCCTTTCTTGACTCATGTAATGGTAAAGATCCGTCATTTTTTGAGAGAAAGGCGTTAGTAGAAGCAGACTTACTTTTGAAATTAGCCGTTATTTTTTTTTTGTTGTTTTTACTTTTGTTGTGTATTTAGCAGAGATATAACCTTTTTTGTAACCTTTTTTTGCTGTGTATGAAATCGTGTACCATCCGTTTTTAGAACCAATTACGGTTACTTTCGAACCTTTTTTTAGTTTCCCAATGACCTTGTTTTTCGTTGATCCACCAGAACGAACGTTTAGGACTTCTTTTGTTTTGACGTTAAATTTTTTGAATACAACGTATTTCTTAGCGTACTTCGAAGAGACATAACCGTATTTCATCGGTGCGTATTGGACGATGTACCAGCCCTTATAAGGTGACTGTGAACCTTCCATTTTGAATCCTTTTTTCAACGTTGTGACGACTTTGTATTTCGTCGATGGGCCAGTACGGACGTTCAATTTATCCGTCGTTTGTACTTTGAATTCATTCATGATTGAATCGAAGTCACTCCGGTTGATCCAACGTTTCTTTCCTTTAAACGTGATTGAGAAGCGATTCGATTTTTCAGAAGTGAGTGTGACACCCGTATATTTGTTCAGTGTCCCTACTTTCTTGCTTTTGGCTGTAGTACCACTCCATACCGTCGTGTTCTTGTTTGTAATCCCTTTGAACTTGACGAAGCTCGAAGTCGAAGGCTTCGGTGCTGGTTTGACTGGTTCAGATGTAGGTGGTGGCGTAACAGGTGGTTTTTCTGCTTCCGTGTCATTTACTGTGTAGAACGTAATGATGGCTGAAGCGTACTTGTCACTCGTAAGAGCGATTTCTTCTTTTTGTCCGTCCTTAACAACTCCTGTGTACGCTCCAGTAGCCCGGAAGAGTTTAACGTTTGGTGCATAGTACCCGTCAATTTCTTTCGCACACTCACCTGTTGCGCGAGCATAGTTGTCACCCGTGTTCTTGCTTGCATAGATTGTCATCGTACAAGTTGTTTGTGAGACTTCTGCCGAAACACTTGTCGCAACCGGTGCGACTAATGCTGCTGTCACTACCGACGTTGCAAATAACTTCGAAAACTTCGACGTAAGAGCTTGTTTCATTTCAATTCCTCCTTTAATTATCTAGTGATTAAAAATGCGATCAGAGCAAACGTTGTTAAGATGGCTGGTGCTTCTGCATGTACAAAAGCTCCTTTTAGCTTTTTCCTCTTCATTCGTACTAAGAATTCGAAAGAATAGCTAACGATGAAGTACACCACTGAAATGACGGAAAACAATGTGACCGTATCAAAAGGAGAAAACAAGTTAAGCATCATGTAGACGTTCACAAGCATCTTAATATCTCCTGCTCCGAACTGTATTATCGGAATATTACTGAATAATATGAAGAACACTAAGGTGTAGATCCCGATTAAGAACGTGCTAATTCCGACTCCCATGAATCCAGATGTGATCAAAATGATTCCTGCCATTGGGTAGTGATAGCTATTTTTAGTCGTATGCGATTTTAGATCATCAATCACATTGACCAGCATGTATAAAGAGAAAAAAGATAAGAACAATAGTTCGGTATACATGTATTCCTCTCTTTCAAAAAAACTAGCTCTAATTGTTTTTGTCTTTATATATCTATATTTCGTAATCCCTTATGAGGGTCTACCGTTTTTAAGAAACAGGACGAATCTACCAATTAAAGCAGCACCAGAAACAAGAATTAATCCTAAGATTATATAAGACATTTCAGTAACTACTTGGCTCATATTAAATCCTCCAATAATTGATTTTATTTACGTTTTAATTGGAATAACGTTCGTCTTACCGTTTTCAATTCTAGCAAATCCTTTGGTAAAAATCTACTGATTATTCCTAAAAAATTCTTTTCGAATAATTCTTTTGAACTATTATCATAATCATACAAAAGTCTGGAATTTTGAACAGCTTTCATGACTGTTGGATATTCGATGTAATTCAATGATGCGATCGGCTTCTTCTGGAACATTTCTAACATCAGTTTCATATCCAGTCCTTTAAATTTCTTTGTATGAACGATTTCGAAGCGTCCTTCATGCTTTTCCTGAAGGTATTTCATGATTCGATTCTCTTTTGTCGGATAAGATTGTCCTTCAAATAATTCGTATTCCATCAAGGAATACTCGTATTTGATTAAATCCGATTCGGCAGCGAGTAGGATTAAGTCCGCATGTCTCATGTATTCCTGGACACCAGGATCTTCCCAACGGTCTGACACATCTAAAATCAATATATTTGCTCCTATAGCGTGTGTTGCCATTAACAGATGGTGATACTCAAAATCTTTATTGGCTGGCTCTGTGGCGTCAATTACGTGCCATTGAACCCCATCCTTGATATAAGGTTCTTCTTTAAGGCTTACACCTTTCTTCTTAACAGCACTTCCAACATCGAAGTATTCATGCTCTTGATTATGCAATTGTAGATAGTCGTACATATACGGGCGAATCAATGGATGCTCCATGTAAGCTACGTTTACCTGACGTTCTCCTATCATCCTCGCTAAGTTTGTGGCTACAATTGTCGATCCTGCTCCTTTAGTGAGCGATCCGACAATTATTACTTTAGATGGGATGCTTTGATATTGTTTCGTGATGATTTCTTTTTCAATCAACTTTTCTCGGTAGATAATCCGTTCTTGATTGATGACTTCCTGTTCTTCAGATACTTCCTCTTCAACCACAACCCCGAACCTTTCAACCAGTATCGGAAGAACGTCTTTTATGTCTTCCTTTACTAAAAGGAAAGGAACTTGATTTGCTTCCAATATTTTTTGCAGTCCAGATCCTTCCGGAAGACTAGGGTCAAGTACGAAGATATCTGAACGAGAGAATTCGATAATATCTTCAAGGTCAGATATATTTCCAACCCGTTTGATAGTCGCATCCGGCAATCTTTTTTCCAACCTTATCATTTTGGAAAGATAGTCGAACATTATGTCACTTTTTATGATGGCGACAAGTCTCATTCTTCTTCACCCTCTTTTGGTTCAATCGTTTGACTCACGTTTAGTTGTTCCAAGAAACGTTTAAATAGGTTACTCGCGATTTCATCTTTCTTTTCTTGTGGAATGGAATTATAGAAGGTATCGAAGTCCCCGTAATACTCTGTGTTTTCTCCCTTTCCTTTTACTAACATGTCGTCAGTCGGAAAAAAAGTATCCAGAATGAGTTTTTGCGATTCTCCAGGACTTCCGGTTAATCCACTATGCTTTTCCGATAGATCTGATACTAACTGCTGAATGACGTTCACTTCCTTGCTAACTTCACTGTACAGACGTTCAAAGATTTGTCGTTTGCGATTTTCTTCATTCATTGCTATTCCGTTCAACCTTTCCATAAATCCCTAATACTTGCCGTACTTTAAACTTTTTTTCGTATTCTTTTTTCCCGGTCTGTCCGTTTACCTTTTCCACTTGGATGTATTGAGCTTCACAGACGACCGTTCCGCCTTTAACACCTTCATCATACAATTTGTCAGCCATGTCATCGAAAGCTACAAGTGGTACTGGTACATCTTTACCGTCACCAGGGACAAAGAGTGTGAAGTTTGCAACTGATTTCCCTTTTCCACTTTTAATAAGAGAAACATCGGCTGCCAAACGGCCACTAAACGTACTCGTTTGATAACGTCGTGTAAACATCGTCTTTGACTCCCCCTTCGTCAAATAGCATGAATTTAGCCATTTCCGTATGCACTTCATCATCATACGTGAATAGGAAATCAGACAACATTTTCATTTCTTTAACGTTCAATAGTTCTTCGTTGAATTTAACGATTAGATCGAGCATTTCCTTTTCAACATTAGAATCCTGATCGTACATCTTCCAAATCGATTCGGCATATCCTTCCCTTACCAAGACTTCATATGTTGGCTGCATCCGTTCTAGTTGACTTCTACTTAATCCGTAGAAAGTTTCTCTAGTCATCGGAAAACTTTTTGATGCTCCATCTTTTTTGTAAAGAGTCATCGTTCCTTGATGCTTTTCAACCAAATTATCTTTCTCAAAAGCGAAGACCGAACCTTTTTCGAAATCAAAGTCAAATGAAGCTAAACTCGACGCTCCTAATGCGAGTGTCGATTCACTAAGCGTCTGACTGATCTCACCAAAGCTTACACGCTTAAATAGAACCAATTCAGTCCCTCCTTGTGTTGTTGTACCCTAATTATACCATCTACACTTAATAAAGTATAGCTTTTAAAACATATATTTTAATATGTTTTCTGTTGTTCTTTCCGAATTGTCATCGGTTTCATTCGGGCATTTGTTTTTTGGCTGCTCTCCCAAAACTTGTGTAGAAACGAATCTGTCAGTCGAGCCGGAATATGATCGACCCGTTGCAACAGAATGTTTTCGATTGTCCAACTCTTTTTTGTATAGTACTCGTACATCTCACCGATCATGTCTAAATTGCTATTAATCAGTTCCATTGTAGAAATATCTGTTTTATCGGCTTCGTCACGCATCTTTCTTGTATTACTCAAGTTCTCATACATTCCAGAACGTTCACGCTTCACTTCTTTCAACAAGGAGAATAATTCAAACGTGGAAAGCTGCATGAGTTCTTTAGTGGTCTTACTAATGAAAGTAGAATCGATGACTGGTGGAATTTTCTTCAGGTTTCGCATTCCGTCGTTCATGACTTCATTTTCCGGATCTAGTTCCATTTCACAAAAATCACAATACAGGACTTTCATTGACACCTGATTTTCTTTTTCCGTTACTTCAGTACCACAATACGCACATGTTTTTGTCATTTGAATCGCTCCATTCTCGAATTATATTGATTTATGTAGTTCCAGTTGGTGATCTAGAGTTGATCTAGAGAGAAGAAAGACGTTTTCACGCCTTTCATTTCCATTGATACGGCTTCCGCAAATCCTTAGCATTGACGAATCCTGAATCGATGTCAGCTAAGAGTCGGTCGGCTTCTAAGCGTAACGTTTCTTTCGTCGCTAATTTACTATCCATTGCGATTTCACGAGCCGGAACACGGTTTCGAGAGTCCCACGTACGCCATGTGTCGGCTTTGATGAACAGCTTGACCTTATTTGTTTTAACGTAAACTTTCGCGAGTACTTTGCCGTTTGCTAGGATGATCGATCTAGTGGTTTGCATGTTTGGTTCCTCCAATTTTTTTCGTTCCCTTCGGGCGACATTGCCCCGAAAGGGTGAATTTTTGCCGTTTTGACACGTAGAACGAGACACCCTTTGCAAGTGAACAGTCAAGGGTTAGCATTCCATTATTTCTCGTCCATAGCCGTTTTATGGACGGTTTAGAAAAAATTGATGCGCCCTTGACTGGAACGCCCCGACGAGATGAAAACAGGGAAAAGAAGCGAAGCAGATGCTTGCCCTGTTTGAATCCGTCCGGGGTCAAAGAGGGTGTATCGTCCGAAGGGAAAAACGGAAAAAATATCTTCGGCTTCCGGTTCACCCGGAAGCTTCCCTGCTTGCTCTAGCAAGCCCACGATCTTGTCTTGAGAGGTTTCATGCCCTTGCCCTTCACACGCTCCGAACGTCCCGTCTAGAAGCGATCAGGAACGTACAGACTGGCATATCTCTGATATGCGAGTGGATCCGGACAGACACGTTCCATCGTCGGGCCACATCCACGTTAAGGCTGTCGTTATCGAGCGTTTCAGGGGCGTTGCGGTGGATTGTAGACTCTTAGGCTGCCATTGCCTTAGAGTCTGCTCCATGAGCCCGAATCTTTCTCTTTATTATTGTTTAAATTGCAAAGCAAGGCTGTTCAAATAATTGAGTGGGTTAGGAAGACAAAAAAAGACACCTTCAGTGATGGGAAGGTGTCAACGAAATGGAGGTAATATAATTCTTCAAGCCATAAAAAACAGGAATAAAATCGTTAAAAGGTGGTAAACGATTCAATAGTATCTGAGGATTAAGAAGTGTTTTTTTAGGGGCTGAAGAACTACCATAATTGTATCTTAAATACAGTTCAGAGACAATCTAGAATTTATCTTTTTAGGCAGCCTTCAGAATGAATGGCTGCCCTCTTTAATTCAACGGTTCGATTATTCCAATAATCGAACCTTCCTCTTTTCGTCGTTTCTCGATGAAACGACTGTTAAATCAAAAGGACTTGTTCACTTCAGTGACAAGTCATTGCCATGCGTAACCAGGTTGCCATTTCTGGACGATCATCTAAATAGAAAAAGCCTTACTCATATTGAGTAAAGCTCCTTATAGCATTTGAAAAGTAAACGTGATTCACTCACTTCAGTTCGTTTGTGCGTGACTTGAACAGGAATCATTCGCTCAAACAATGTCTCAAAGTTTTCTTCAGTAAGTCCGATTGTATCGCCCTTCTCATTTCGGGATGCAAAGACGATATTTCCGTAAAGGTCAATATCATACAAATCATTGAAGTCTCGTGACGCATGACGTTTCAGAACAAGAGTTGGATTTTCAGTGTTCGGTAATCCACGTAGTAAGTACTCATCATCATGCCAAATGTCGATTTCTTTCATGATATCTCCTAATACTCCGTAGAACGCATCCGGGATATGAGATTGTAGTAATGTAGTTGAATTTTCAAATTCGACAATCTCTAACATTCCCGATTCATGATTAATCAAAGCGAGTTTCCGTTCGTCAAATTCGTTGAACGTGTCTTCGTTGAATTTCTCGGCATCCGTCTCGTCATGATAGTATCCTTCGACATCAAAACCATGATGGAAACGGTACGCATCGAGATAGCATTCATATTCGTCGTCGATAAAGACAGAACGATTCGGTTGAATGATGATGGCTGCTACAGTGTCTTCAAATCGCGAAATGACACGTACTTTTTCTTCTGGGCTGTGATTTGCGTTTATGTACTGGATGAAAGCCGACAACTCATTTTCTGGGACAAGAATGATTCCTGATTTTTTCATGTTTGATTCCTCCAATTTTTTTCGTTCCCTTCGGGCGACATTGCCCCGAAAGGGTGAATTTTTGCCGTTTTGACACGTAGAACGAGACACCCTTTGCAAGTGAACAGTCAAGGGTCTCAGCACGCCATTTTCTTCTGAACCGCCTTTAGGGACGGTGCAGAAAAAATTGATGCCCCTTGACGGGAACGCCCCGACGAGATGAAAACAGGGAAAAGAAGCGAAGCAGATGCTTGCCCTGTTTGAATCCGTTCGGGGTCAAAGAGGTGTATCGTCCGAAGGGAAAAACGGAAAAAATATCTTCGGCTTCCGGTTCACCCGGAAGCTTCCCTGCTTGCTCCAGCAAGCCCACGATCTTGTCTTGAGAGGTTTTCATGTCCTTGACCTTCTCACGCTCCGAATGTCCCGTTTAGAAGCGATCAGGAACGTACAGACTGGCATATCTCTGATATGCGAGTGGATCCGGACAGACACGTTCCACCGTCGGGCCATATCCACGTTAAGGCTGTCGTTATCGAGCGTTTCAGGGGCGTTGCGGTGGATTGTAGACTCTTAGGCTGCCATTGCCTTAGAGTCTGCTCCATGAGCCCAAAATTGCTTTTACAACGAAAAAAAGTTCTCCCTGACGGAAGAACTTAATCTTGGTTAATACATTTGATGAATCGGTTATCGACGTAATCCATTTCTATTCGAGTTAAAAAATGATGCAGATCGTAAAGCGTTGGTGGAAAAAGAAGCACATCCCCATAAATCCGTAATCGTTCTTCATATTTGTTAGAAAAGGTATTTTTTCTTTTTCGGAACACCACGGTTGGATATTTGATGTTGGCTCTGACCATTTTTTGAAGAGGATAAAAAAAATCTAATTGAGAACGTTGCAACCGTTCAAACGAATGACCACCGGTGAACATTGACCGAATTGAATCTTGCTTACTGTCGTATGTGATCAATTCCATCTGTTTGTCAGTCATATGAATTCCTATCTTTTGTTCCAGGTCAACGTTTAACGATTCAAGAGCAAGCTCAATACTTTCAAATTCATTAATGGTCATCTGATTATTTTGGTTAGTTTGAAGGATACGAACGAATCCAGCACCGTTTGAAATATAGGTTTGATTGGACGCATATGTTTTCAAAAAAGCGAATCGTCCTGGTATCAAAAATATATGCAGATGTTTCATGGATATCACGCCTTATAAAAAAATAACCTTTGCTGCATCACCAGCAAAGGTCTTACTACAATGTAGCAATGTCATAATCAAATCAAGTCGTAGACAACTGACTGTTTATTTTGGATAAAGTCTTACGGTTGTACTAAATCCAAGTTCATTCTACCATAGCGAAATTCAGGATTCCATCACCTTAAAATTTTCAGTTTTTTGTTTTTGGTTCATTTTCAAAAAGAAAATGAACCGTTCTTTACTCAATTGTTTTCAATCATTCATGATTGAAAACATTCCTCTTTCGTCGTTTCTCGATGAAACGACTATTCAATCCAAAGGTTCGGATCTCCAGACCGAACCTTTCTTTGCGTAAGAAAAAAAGACAAGGGGGTTCCCCTGTCTTAGATGTATCCTTTTTGTCTTAAACTGTTGTAATTCGGATTGTTAAATCCAAGAATGATATGGTCAATCAACTGGATTCCCATGAGCTTGCAACACTCGACCATTCGTTCAGTTACTCCTAAATCCTCTTGTGATGCCGTAATTTCTCCACTCGGATGTTGATGAAAGAGCATGATGGATGAAGCATTATTTAAAATGGCACTCTTCAAAATTTCACGAGGGTGAACGATAGAAGAGTTAATACTACCGACCGATGCTTGATGGATGCCGATGATTTGATTTTTAGTATTCAGCATCACAACCATCATCGATTCTCTGTCGTCGTCTCGCATTAATGGCGAGACGATTTCGACAGCTACATCTGGGCTTGTAATAGCACTTGATGAAATGTTGCACCGTAGCTCGGCTACTTCCTGTCGAATCCGTACAGTTTGATGGATGACTTTTAGTTGTGATTTTCTTCCCCACTGTTCGTAGACTTCCTGGAACGGAATTCCCGATGTTCCGAAAAGTCCTAATCCTGTATGTTCAATGACTTCAACGTGTAGTTCAGTCGTTTCAATCGCAAGTGACTTCAAGCAGTAGCTTTCAACACTTTCCTGAATTTTAGAGATAGCATCGGTTTTGATTTGCTGGCTTGTCACCTGTGTTTGATTCCGGTATTGAAGAACACACGTTAAGTTCACCTCAAAAAATTCTGCTGATACACGATATTCCTGATTTTCGATTACGCACATGTACACCATTCCCTTCAAATTACGGAAAGCTTTAATTGACTGTTCCGATTGACGACAACGAAACGAACGGCAATGAGATTTTTCAAGAGTGAGCAAAGCGAAAACTTCAAAAAAAAGCGATAGAGTACGAAGGGAAACGGTTCGGATCGAACCAACAGGAGCAACGAAGTGCGACAGGTTCGAGAAGAAACGTGACTCCCGAAGTACGTCTTTTTTTTTTGAATGGCTCTTGAAAAATCTCATAGTGAGTTAAAGTTGAGGAAATCGGAACAGCTACCTGTGCGTGGGCGATCACCTTCCGGTCGTCTTTTTTAATCTACTTTCTTTCGTACTTCAGTACGAAGAAAGTTTCTTTGCCCTTAGACGATTCTCGATGAATCGTCCTTTCCAACAGTGAATGAGTCTTGTCTTTGACAGACTCATTCCTCCATTCGTAAAAAAGAAAATAAGCAAGATCGAGAGTATGCAATATTCCGTCCTTGCTTATGCTCTACTTACGAGAGCCCTGCTATGTCAATCGATTCCCCACATCTCATACAGTGAGGTTGTTCATCCCATATTTCATCAGAACGAATCGGTTCAACTTCTTCCGATTCCTCTTCTGGTTCTTCCACTTCAAAGCAATGCTGACAATAACAAAAGTCATCAATGACGTACCCGACTACAAAAACATTTTCCATCTATACCATCCTCCCATAAGTGTAGTAGTGAACCGGAGCTAATTTAAATTAGCCCGGCTCACTACTTGTACACGCTTTAAAAGTCCACAACTTCCTTGATTCGCGATTCGTCCTCAACCATTTCAAATTCCGGATGCAGAGCAATTTCGAACAAGTGATTGATGGCTTCCGTGAGCTTGTAAATTGCTTCTTTGTTTTCGTTCACTTGGCGTTCAGTCAAACGATGCACCATATCCCCATCGTACTCGGCACGTTCTAAAATCTGGTCAAACATCGGAAGAATGTAACGATACTTCAAGTAGGATGCTAACGGCATATCGTAACCGAAGAACATGATGTAGTTCTTTACTTCAGGTTTTTCCGGAATTGAGACGACCTTGATTTGAAATTCTTCCTGGAATCTAGACCAGAATTGTTCATCATCATGCAAATCATATCCTTTGTTCGTCCATTCGGCTTCTCTCTCTTCCGAATAGAACGCTTCTTCTTCATCTTCCTCTGGTCGAGTATTGAAAGATTCACTGTGAACGAACATCGTAAATTCTTCCTCGTCTTCGTCGCCTTCTTCAAAGAGGGGCGTCCATTGGTTTACAGAGAAAGAAAGAGCTCGTAAGTGCTCGACTACTTCATACGCATCTTCTACCGGGAAAATCTCGTTTGTAGCACGGTGATGGATTTCATATTTCTTCTTCGCTTGGTTGATTGTATTCATGTCAATTCCTTCTTTCAGTTAATTTATTTTTTATGTGGCATCAATTCGATGCCACATTTCATCAAACAATCGTTTCGACTTTGACATGGAATTGGTCTTGGAAGACCTTCCAAAATTCATCATCATCATGAAGTGGATAGCCTTCGATGTACCAAATTCGTTCACCTGAAACGGAGTAACACACATAGCCCTGGTCATCCGGCTCTGAATCAAACGTATCGTCATGAACCCCTAGTGTGAATTCTCCCTTTTTGGTTTCGTATCCCTGGAACACTGGCGTCCACAGATAGCGTTCACTTGCCATGTCACATAGATACTCTTCGACTTCGTATGCTTCTCGAAACGCCACGATTTCGTTTGTGTTCGTATGTACCACCTGGAATTTCATCGGTTTTTCCTTCCAATCCATTACGCCCACCCTTTCAAGTATGAGATTCCGGAAAGCCCTGAAGGACTGTTCCGATTGACGACAACAAAACGAGCGTGAATGAGGGAATACAAGAGTGAGCGTAGCGAAAGCTTCAAAAAAAGCGACAGAGTACGGTAGGGCTGGTTCGAGGGGCTAAAGGAGCAACGAAGTGCGACAGCCAGACTCGAACCAGTCCGAGAGTACGTCTTTTTTTGAACGGCTCTTGTATGGACGAATAGCGAGTTACAGTTGAGGAAATCGGAACGAGATCCCCGAACGCAAAAACAGCAGCCACTATAATGTGACTGCCGTTTTCGTTATTAAGAACTTTGTTTTTTACTATCATCAGGATCTTCCATAGTGAGAACGGCAATTGAACCGGTGATAATGACAACAATTAAAAACATCGCATTTGATAACGCTTTTGCTCCTTTTTCCATATCTCCCGAAAAAATTTCCCCCATCAAAAACCAATTTAATACCCCATAAAATGACACGATAACTGTTATTATCAGCATTTTTGTAGACACTTTATTCATGTATGTTCCTCTTTTCATTTGTAAGTATGACGTCACTTTTATTTATTACTATACAAATTAATCAGTTTTAATTCAGTGCTATCAGCAAGATCATAATAATAATTGGAGATACCATAGCTCCTATAAACAAATAAAACCCAATTTTCGAAATCAAACTTGTTTCCTCTGGTGTTCCTTTAGCCATTTTACTGCCTCCTATTATTAGAAATTAATCAATTTCAACTCATTCATAGCAATCAATGGTGTGTCATTACAAAAACCATTGTAAGAACCATACTCGACATTATGAATAATCTTTTTAACGGAATGATTCGTAGAATCATATCCATGCTCTTCAAGATTTTTTTCTAAGTCTCGGATCAATGTATTGATCCGTTGACTTACTTCGTTTAATTCGACAAGAAGTGGAACGAGATCCGGGTAATCTTCCTGTATCGTGTTCACTGGTCTTTGTAAGTGATAGATCATGCTGCGGTTCAAGGAAAGGTTAATTTCTTCCTCTGATTCAAATACACCAAACTCGGCAATCTCTAAAAAATTAGAGGATAGTCGTAAAGTCAAAAATGACTTCCCGAATAGTCGTCGGACATGATGATGGGCTTGAGCATACAAACGCTCTCTTTCAAGTCCTAGCTCATTCAATGATTGGAATAACAATTTGCTTTCCCTCATGTTCAATGTCCACTCCCTTTTATGAGACAGACGGCCACGATGGCCGTCTGTCATGAGGTCTACCGATGATCCACAACTATCCTTCTTAGCTATCGCTAAATTGACTGTACAGGTAATCAATTCTCTTTTTTACACTAAGCAGAGTAGATTGTATGGCATTATCTTCGTGTTCTTCCCAACCTTTTGAGGTATGAAAGAACGCATCTGTGATGTATTGAGACCATCTAAATTTCCATATTCATGATATTACCTCTCCTTGTTAATTACCTCGTTCATCCAGATCTCTTTCTACTTCCTTCAAAGTTTCTAAGAATCTCCAGTGCGTGAATCTTTGATAAAAATAGAGAATAAACGTGATTAGAATGGTCAAAATCGTTAATACAATCAATGTTGTTCCTTCAAAATACCGTCGAAGAAGAAGCGTCATAATAACTCCCAATACAATTGTACCGATGATCCTTACATGGTGCATGACAATGTACAGGTTTTTATCTTTGACGGTTCTTTCCAACCCTTTCCACATTTCATCTTCTTCTGATAATTGCTTTCTATTTTCGTTTTTTTTCATTTATTGTCTTCTCCTTAGTTTTTTATGAACAACGGTCACTTGTTTTGATGTCATTTTACAGATTCTTTTGCATCTTGAATCCATTCATCAAAGAACAGATTTACTGCTGCTTTATACTTTGCATTGGTGACTTCTGTATAGCCTTTGTTCTCAAAAGTTTCTAAGTGTTTCATAAAGTCACGGTCATTACGATTTAAAACATTCACTGCTGTTCCTTTAAAATATTCTTTGCTTACCTTTTTTGATACTCTCTGAAGCATATCTGCTTCTTTCTTATCAATCACTTTGTCATCCAAAATATTCATCATTTGCTTTTTATCTTCTTTTAGACACTTCACAAAGTCTTCGTCTATTTTTTCAGTTTCAATATCCGTATTACAGTTAAATGCACTTACTTTTTCCGAAGACTGAAGATTACTGCTAGCCCAAAGAACCATAGCTTGAGCAATAGCCAGTACTACAAGTAAAAAAATTAAAATGATGCTAAATTCCTTGAGTTTACGTCGAGTTTTTTCCACCTGAATATTCCTCCAAGTATTTTTTTGATTTTGTTTTCACATTTAAAGTACTCGTATAGACGGCTGTGTAGTGTCCTCATTCTCGTCTTTATCTTTCGGATTTGTGTACACATAGATAACAAAAGCACCGAATAGCAGAAGAACAAGATCAATAAAACCTCCACTTACATAAACCCATAGTTTTTTGATCGAAAGATTATCCATCGATTTTTTTTCAAAGACCTTTACTCTACTTAAATACATTTGCTTTTGTAGAGATGTAATTCGCGACTCTTGCGACAATTCATCTACACTATCATAGAGAGCTTCTTCTGGACTGTTTAAAATGCTAAAAAAATCGGCTTCTTCGTTGAACTGTTCCTGTTTTTCTATCAAAAATTTTGCATCAGCATCATCAATTTCATTATCGTTCAACACCGTCTTGAATTTTTGGACGTCGCTCTGAATTTTTCTCTTTGCAACTGTTTCGTCTACAAGTAAATTGCCACCGGTACCGAACCAAAATGTATTAAAGATAATCAAAATCACTGACAAGAAAAGCATCATGAACCAAAAGAATTTTTTGCTCCCTTTATCAATCTGTCTCACTTCGACTTCCCCCTTTTATATAAAACCATCAATTTTTAAGCATTAGCTCAAAATGAAAGAGAGGGTAGTACCCTCTCTTATTTTTACATTCCGTACATGCCATCATCATTGGTAGAATCTTTTTCCTGATAGACGTTCATATACGCTACCATATGTCGCTTCATTTCCTTTAAGCGTCCGTCGGCTTTAAATCGATCCGTTGTTCCCTTTCCTGTGTATTCAACATAGTTGGTTTTTAACGAGACAATATCGACTGGATTTTCTTCTTTTTTAGCAAATTCTTCTTTGAACTTTGCCATCCAAGATCGAAATTCGTATGCAGTAACTTTATTGTCGATGGCTTCGATTGCTGTCAGAAGAAGCATTGGGAAGTGAACCTTTCTCATGAGCACTTTCTCTTTTTCCTCAACCACTTTGAAAAGATATTCAATTCCTTCTTTAATCCGTTCGAACAAATATTCTTTGTTGTCCTGGTCAGATTTGAAAGTTGATCCATATTCAGAAATTTCTTTTTCACTAACATTCTTGTAAGTAAAAGCATCGTCCATCATCATCATGGATTGTTGAAGTGCAGTAATGTGTCGATCACCACTGATTTGAGTTTTCGAGAAGGATGCAAAATCTGTGATTAAAGGATGTTTTGATAATTCATCAAACCGTTTTGCCCAACCCACGCCCATTTTCGCTTTTGATTTTTGTTGTTGAGTCAAGGCTTTACCATTGTTCATACGGAAGAACAGATCTTCAATTTCTTCTTCTGAAGCACTTTCACCTTCCATTGTGTAAACAGTGATGTTTCGCGACTGAATTAGAATCTGTAGCATATCGTCTAACTCACTGAATAGTTTCCCAGCAACTTCATACTTTTCTCCTTCGAGCCTGATGTCTGGTGTCATATTATCTAATGCCCATTCGTCTTTTAAGAATGAGAAGAAGGTAGTTAAGCGTTGTTTCCCGTCCAAGATGTAGCGAACTTGAGCATCTTTGCCATCTAATTCTTCTTTATACGATACTGCATAAACCGGAGGAATTGGATAACTGCTTCCGGCTGTATGAATCAAATACGATTGCTGGAGTAAATCCCATTGACCACCAGCACGTTGAATTGGGTAGTCAAATCGTACTGTTGTTTTTTCCGCCATAACGCTTAATTGTTTAATCGGCCATGAGTTATTTTTAATTTCCATAATGAAATCGCTCCTTTGGATTTACGTACATTCCGTATCAATTAACTTTCTATAATTATTATAACACCTTATAACACAAATAACAATAAAAATAATAATTAAATATGATATTATTTATTATTTTTAGACATAAAAAAGAAGGGTTGCCCCTTCCTTCATT